>Ga0209657_1000303_pt1 | contig 34006 bp, 34 predicted proteins | sample SaaInlV_100m_DNA_FD_184650 | JGI IMG/M metagenome (GOLD analysis project Ga0209657, IMG submission 184650) | Marine microbial communities from expanding oxygen minimum zones in the Saanich Inlet - SI037_S3LV_100m_DNA (SPAdes) (version 2) | ecosystem: Environmental > Aquatic > Marine > Intertidal... | reverse complement strand
ACTACCTGACCTCACACGATGTGGACTCCGACGAGATCGCGGTGTTGAAGAAAGTTCGACCCCCACGAGCACGGAAAAGGAAGGTGGGTCCGACATTCTACGAAGCGTACCGCGACTTTGAGCAGGCAACGGGGAAGCATACGATCTTGGCCAACATCGACTTGGACACAGACCACCACTTGGCCCCGGCGCTACAGGCGGTGACCAAGGCCGTTGCCAAGTTGCCCAAGCGGGCTGCCCGCCTCTGGCAATCGGAGGTCAAGAAAGTCAGGCTCCGGGGCCGGAGCAAAGGCACCGAGGATGCGTCGTGGGAGCCGGGTGGCGTGATGTCTTTAGTTTTGGGTAAGTCAACCAGAGTTCCTATCTGGCGTTGGCGCATTGTCCACGAACTTGGACACGCACTGGGAGACAAACTCAATCTGGTTCTTGGCTCACACGACGACACCCCATACGGCCAGCCTCCATACATTTCAGCATACGCGGACACGAACGCGGAGGAGGATTTTGCCGAGACGTTTCAGGCTTTAGAGATGGAGCCGAGCCGTCTACGACGAGTAGCCCCCGCCAAGTATGAGGACATGAAGGCTCGCTTTTGAGGGCGGCGAAATGATGTCAGAGAATCGCCGTGTCGGTTGGCCTACAGATTTACGCTCTCGTGAACCCGCCAAACTCCCCACCGCACCTTTTGGACAAGCAGCCGGGATTCCAGGCTCCGTAAAACGGAAGACACGTTTGGTCCTGGGATTTTCACGGCTTCACTGATCTCTTTGGTTTGGTAGTCCTTTCCATCCGACAGGAGCTTCAAGACAGCTTGTTGTCGTGGTCCTAACTCTTCTGTGCTGACAGGTGGTTTTGTCTTACGGCTACGATTCTTGATTGCTTGGACACGGGCTTTGGCCCAATCATCCATCTCGCGTTCAGACTCAAATTCCAGCAGGTACTTCATTCTGTCCTCCAAATAAAAAATACCCCTCCGGTGCTTTAGGGGGCACCGGAGGGGTATGTGACTCAAAGGTCATCGCTTGAGGAAAGACACGGCGACAGCCCAGCCTTTTGCGGTGAGCTTTCGCGGCTCTCGCTTCGTCAACCAGCCTTTCGTCAGTGCGTGTTCAACACACGCCATCGTCAAATCATTGCCGAGATCAGCTTTGGTGGGTTCGTTGAGCGACCCGTGAGCAAGGCATTGGCGACCCCATTCGACCATGAGTTTGCGGGTGAATTGGTCAATGAAGGCCAACTCACCTTTACTTCTCTCTGTCATCAGATTTCCAACTGATCTAGGAGGTCGTTGACGTTTTCACTCGGGAGTACCGAAGAAGGTTCGGGGGGCAGTGTCTCGTCTTCGACCTCAACGGTCACCTCTGCCACCGCGACCGGTTCTTCATTCGTCACGTCCAGCGTGACATCACCGCTCAAGTAGGCCCACTTGCCTCGTTTCGGGCTGATGGCCAGCCCCTTTGTAGCGAGCTTGGACAGCACGCCAGAAACCGCAGGGGATGCGATCCCCACGGAAGCAGCGATTTCTCCGGTGCTCATTTCGGTGCCTGCCTTGAGCACGAGCAGATCCAGCACTTCCTTCTGTCGCTTTCCGAGTCCCTTTGTGCGGTCATCGTTTTCCAGGCTCACCTTGATCACAGTTCCGGTAGACTCGTCCGGGGTGTTGGCGTACTCAAGATGCACTTCGTCGTTGGGTCGTTCTCCGGTGATGGTTTTGATAGGGTATCCGAGCAATTCAGCCGCCCAGTCACGGGCTTCGCTCAGGCTATCGAATGTAACGGTCATTTCCATTGTTCCGGCTCCTTGTATAAAAGGGAACGTCTCCCTATACCGGATAGGGATATATCAGACCCCCCTTACTGATCTTCCTCTGGTGTAAGGAGGTCGCTGATCTTTTGGTTAGAGGATAGAGATCGGTAGAGGACTTCCACCAGATCAGGGTGGAGTGTGCTTTCTACCGAACGAATTAGTTGTGCTAGATCCAGAGAGGTAGCCAATGCCAGCACACATGCCTTTTGGTGTTTTGAGAATGGGTCTTCTTGTTTCGTCTTCAGATCCAGGTTCAGTTGTTTCCCTTGGCTTTTCATCAGGGCTTCCTTGTGTGGTGAATTACAATCCGTTGGTACCTTTCGCGTCGTTTTTGGCGTGTATCGAGGTAGCGTAGAGATGCGTTTCCGATATAACGAAGTATTGTGAACATACATGCCTCCATTTGGTTCGTTGGCTTTTACCCCACATGCTCGCCTTGTGCTATGGCTTGAGCCAGTTTCAAGATCGAATCTGTAACCAACGGTTCTTGATCTGGAATGCGTGCAGACATGTATAAGAAATCGAGGACACTAGCGCGTTCTAGCAATGCTCCCTCGGTTCGACCTTTATTCACACGAGCGAGCTTCCGTAGAACATCCGGTGTCAACTGATCAGCCAACGTCCCTCCTAACTTAAAGAGGCGATAGGCAGATTAGCTGTCATTCTCCCGGTCGAGTCGTTTACGTACCGGGTCTCCCGGACGTCTGACATCTCGAATCCGTAGTCCACCACATCTGGGTGGCATGAATCACATGGCATCTTCTCTTCCTCCTGCTCTATTGAAATGTGTGCGTAAAAAGGCGCAGGCCCCGCCGAAGTTGCAGCTCCGACGAGGACTACTTGCGGCTCTCGCTGCCGCCAAGCGCTGTTTCCGCTCTTACCTGGGCTGGGGATCTCCCTGCCTAACTCCGGGGTTCACCCGAACAGGGGGAACTACCCTGTCATCAGTGACCGCTGACAACACCTACGAGAAGCGGCAATGGCACCGGCCACGATACCGGAGAGGTGAGGGAAGGAGGACGAGTCCAGGGAGACTCGGAGCTGCCCCACTCACCGAGTGCAGCCCTGCTAGTCGTTGAGTCGTTCCTTTGGACCGTTCCAGCCATTTGCTTGCAGTCAAGAGTCACGGATTGCAAAATGCCCATTGCATTTCGGACAATGAACACAGCCCGTTCTGCGAGGTCTGCTTGACGGTGCCGAATCTCTGTAAGCATCTGACAGACTTGACGAGGTTTAGCAATCAACCCTGAAGCATCCTCTGGGGCAGTGTCCTGTTCCTTGGCCCAGTGCTCCCCGTCTTCACGGAGAGCCTTTTGAAGTTCCAAGAGTTTCCTGTGGATGTCCATCAACCACTCCAACCGTAATTCCCCGGATGCTCGGTTTATTGCTTTTGTGTACTCCTTTGCGTCCTCGTTACCCACACGGGATTCCCCGGTCAATACCCGGTACGGGCGTAGGGCTTCCGTAACGATTTCTCGTTCATTAGAATCAAAGTGCAGGATTGGATTGATGTGTAGTTTCATGGCTCACCTCCGTCCTGCGATTCCCGCTCACGTCGGGACACGGCAGGTTTTCCCAGACCGAGTGGGTCACCGTTCAGCTTGATCCGGTGCGTCACCTCGGGCTGGAGGGCTTTGCCACCGGGCAAAACGACTCCTATCGACCAGCGTTCTACGAGGCGGTCGATCTTGTCCGCGTCCCGCATCAAGGTCTGAGCGGTCCCCGCAAGCATCAAGCTCCCCGGTGGGTTGAACGGCATCTTGAGGGCGTAGGCCGCAGCACCGCGCATCGACTCTGCCAACATGCGGAGCAGCACGATGACCTTGGCGATCTCGTCGGTCGTCCACCCGTAGTCAATACGAAAACGAGGCTCCCCGAACCCATCGCAGGGCAGCAGGTGTCGGAGCGCAGACCGCAGGGTGTTCACGTCGTACTTGGCGTCGTACTTGGACTGGCCTCCTTCGGGGAGCGGCTCCCAACCCCACTGGTGGAGAGCGCCGTAGATGATCCCATCTCCCCGCGCATCCACGAGGGCTTCCAGCGTTTCCGCGATAAGGCCCATTGTTTCTTCTTCGGTGTGAGGCCGGTGCAAGACAGTGCTACGCATCACTCACCTCCACACTTCTGATCTCATGTTGGGGCATCTTCGCCAGCAGGTACCCTGACGGGATCATCCCGAGGACTTTGTGGCAGTCGATACAGACCTTCATCCCGACATCACCGAACTGATCAATGACCCCACCGATGCGGGGAGTCGTTCTGCCGCCCGTGTGCTTGCCGTTGGGCCACAGCACGGTGAGGTTGTCAGTGACGCCGACTTGGACCGACAAGAATCGGTCGTGGGGGCACTCAGGCATTGTTCTCCTCCTGCTCATGGATTCGTTCAGCAAGGACGTACCTTGCTTTGTGCGTCTTCGATCACGATCACGTCGGCCAAGGGTTCTGTGGTGGTGTCCCCCGTGGGTGGGGTGTGTTGGTCCAGGCTTGGAGATCCGTCAGGTATTTCTCTGCCTCCCAAATCCGGTTCACCTGCTTATGGGTAGGGAGATCGGGATCGTAAAACCCAGATAGGACGTACCGGCCCTCAAACGGCCCGTACCCACGAACACACGCCAAGACGAGAAGGAGTTTGCCCTCCTCTTCTGATTCCACACCCATCGCTGGGAGTGCGTTGGGCAGGTCTGTGTTCTGGTTGCCTCTCGCACGGAGAGAGCAGGTCCCATCCATTCATATGTCTATGAGCCAAGGGGCATCGAACTTATTTGAGGCCGTCATAGTCAACCTCCTTGCACCACTTACCTCGTTTGATGCAGGTGATGACGCCCCTATCTGCGAGGCGTCCTAGCGTGGTGGTGATTTGGCCAGCGGTTCGGTCTATTTTCTTTGCGATGTCGTAAGTGCCGTACACAACACCCACTTCCATCGAATCCACCACCAAACGCATGGTCTTGCCGAGCGGGAAGTCGTTTCGGGGCCGGACTGTCACTGAGGCTGCATCCTCAAAGAGGATTTTGAGTGCTGCTATATCGTTCCGTGAAAGTGTTTCGCGTGCAGCCGGTGTCAGACCCTCAACCCATTCGTCTATCTTCTCACTCATCACCCATCTCCCTCGTGGCGGTGGTGACGCCGGGATGGGACTTGCACGCAGGTCCGACAGGGGTGTCAGCGGTAGCTCGTCGCTCGACCTGCTTCCCACAGAGGGCACACGTCAGCTTCTCGGACAACCGGGCTTCCCGCGCTTCGCGCTTGGCCTTCGCCCGGTTCCGACGTTCATCCCGTTCCCGCTGTTCACGGGTCAGGCGTTCCATCTTCTCAAGTAGTTGCCGGTTCATCGTCCTCTCCGTTCTCGTCCTCTCCGTCCTCGTAGTCGCTCATATCACTCATTGATGTCTCCATGTTCACTCACTACCGGAAGTGTTTTTGCAGTGCCCCCCTTTAGGTCGGTAGCTTCCCTATTGGTTCGGCAGGGACAAGAATAGGAGACTTGATGGTTACCGCATCAACCCACAAAGCCCTGATCAGATTGGCCTCTTCGATGCCAAAGGGGTCTGACGAACGGAAGGCGATCCTTCGCACGGCTCTTGATTACAAGGTCACAGAGAGGGACATCGACAAGGCCAAGACGTTGAGCGGTGTGGACCCGGCGTTGGCCAAACACATCGTCGAAACAGGACTCAAGGACGGCGACCCGAAAGATGACAAGATCCCGATGGGTAAGGCCAACGTGGCTGCGGGTAAGCTGAAGCCTTCCCAGACCACGATGCAGCTTCCGAAGACCATCGGCATGGCGATTGCCATGCTTCTTGGCAAGATGCCTCTTGGCGGTGATCTCGGCGCAATCATCTCGGCAGACAACCACATCCTTGATGGACACCATCGTTGGTCGGCAGCTATTGCGGCTGGCGGTCCTGGTGTCTCTGTGGGCGGCTACAAAGCAAAGCAGAAAGGAGCCGATCTGCTCAAGGTGCTGAACATCGTCACTAAAGGGTTGTTCGGTCGTTCCAAAGGCAATCCCGGAAGCGGCAATATCAAGGCGTATACTCCGGCGAACGCGGAGAAGATGCTCCGTAAAGCTGTTGAAGAGGGGTTGCCGGGTAAGCACCCGATCTCTCCCGAGGCAGTACAACAGGCGTTGACTCGTCTTGGTGGTTCCGTTGAGGATGGGATCAAACAGATGTCGGAGAACATCGGTGCCGTGAGCAAGGCTGTGCCTTCGTGGGCACCTGATCGGGTGGATATGCCCGTGATCAACGAGAAGGATCTTCCTGCTACGTCACAGGCTTTGAACAAAGGGATCATCAACTGGAACACTCCTTTTGATTCCCAGACGAAGAAGGCATTGTTGCGTTTGGCATCGACTCTCCCTGTGGGATCACCGGAGCGGCGCGTGATCTTGGCCGGATGCGAGAAGCTGAAGGTTCCCGCGATGCGTGAGAACTGCGAGAAGTCCAAGAAGGACGGTGTTCAACCCGGTAAGGGCAAGTCGAAGTCGAAGTCGAAGTCGAAGTCCAAGGGTGACAAGATGCCAGCCGAGTTGCTGGAGAAGTTCAAGGCCAAGAAGAAAGCCTCGAAACTCAAGGCACAGATGTCCGGGGCGGGCACCTGGATCGTCGTTGATGCTTCGGGGAAGGTTGCGGCTGAGGGTTTTTCGGATCTCCCGGCAGCCAAGCGGTGGATTGCGGACCAAAACAAGAAAAAAGCTGCGCTATCCAAAGGTCGCGGGTTGATGCTCACGTCGAAAGGGAAAGGATACCGATTAGCAAGCGCGGCGACAAAGCGAACCGCTCGCCTGATGAAGCGACAAGAGAAGATCCTTCGCCAGTACCTCGACGCATCATCAAACCCCGTAATGGAGTTTGGTGGACTTCCGACTCAGATCCAGAACGCCTTGAAGCGCGTCAAGAATCAAGAAACCCTCTGGTCAGATGTGGAACGCTGGCTCTGGGACAACTCCAACCCACATCTCCGTTGGGCAAAGAACCGGAAAGCATCAAAGCGTTTTGCTGGTCATCATCTAGGATCTGATGGTGAGTGGTATGTGGACACCGCGTTCATCAATAAGTGCCAACGTGTCTCTGGAGTCACGGTGCATCATATGGGGTTTGGTGAGTTCTATGCCGAGACGCCAAGAGGTCGCGTGGATTTCGACCGGATGCGTGGCAAGAAGTTTGAGGGTCAGAGCGGTAGGAGCCATCTTCTCTGGGGGAACGCGGGCCGTAGTTCGGACGCTGCCGTTGAGTGGTTGGTGGAGCAAGTAGCGAAAGGCGGTCACTCGGAAAGGATGGCACGAACGGCTGGTCGTCTTGACGGAGTTCGTGGACATAAGTTGATGCCGGGTGCTTTGAAATCAAAAATCCCGAAGCTCTACGCTCAAGAAAACGAGAAAGATCCAATGGTGTATGCCAAGTTCTTTTCTCCTTACACAAACGCCCTGTGGTTGGTCACCGAGTATGACGGCGCTGATACCATGTTTGGTTGGGCTGATCTCGGATACGGTATGGGTGAGCTTGGATACATCAGCCTTTCCGAACTCGATAATCTTCACAAAGGCGGTCTTCCGCTGGTTGAACGGGATTTGTATTTCCGTCCTGCACCGCTTTCCAAGGCCAAAAGAGCCTAAACGGAGTCCTTATGTCCCGTACCCTCACCGCATCTGACCGTAAAGCTCTGATCAAGTTGGCCTCCACACTTCCGAAGGGGTCTGACGAACGCAAAGCGATCCTTGCTATGGACGTGATCCTCGATGTCAGTAGTGCCTCTCGCACTGTTGCTGACATCGAGAAAGCTACCCGAAAACGGGTAGCGGGTAAGTGGGATGCCACCCCGAGGGATCCCCTTGATCTCACCGTCATGTTGGCTTTGTCCAAAGCGTTCGACAAGGCAAGAATGCGCGTCAGTGAAGCGGATTCCATGAACATCACCCTTGATAAGGAAGAGGTCATTGTTTCCGTGCGTGTTGGCACTAAGGTTGGCATTGTTGTCTATGAGTTCGGGTCAGATGATCCAATTTACAGCAAAGATTACTCATGGAATGTCCCCGCTGGAAAGATCGTAAGTGACGTTTACTTGGCGGCGGTCGGCTTCTGAGTAGACGCCACCGGCATAGCGGACTCCAAGGGCAGGCTTGCCGTTCGCAACGCACTTTGATTTTAGGAGATCCATTATGTCCCGCACCCTTACTGCTGCTGACCGCTCTGCGCTGATTCGCCTTGCTTCGACGCTTCCCGCTGGCTCTCCTGAGAGGAAGGCCATCCTTGCTGGACTGAGCAAGTCCGCTTTCGGTGGGAGTAAGAGCCTCTGGAACACGCTCCTCAAACAACTCCGTTTTCCCGGATGGGTGTTGGCCGACGAAGACTTCTGGAACACCCCCACCATCAATAGGTCAGGACTCGATGCCGTGTGGGAAAAGAAATTCGATGTCGGTACTCGCTACCCGAATCGTTATGGGGTGGGGCTTACAGCGAGGCTTCGTGGATCTGATGAAAACTCGTTCGATGTTGATGTGCTTATGTCGTGGCACGGACCCGGTGTGTTTGGCGGTCGCTCCAACAAACGGAAGATGTACTCCGAGAAATTCCCTGACGCCATCGCTGGTTCAGACCGTCGTTGGCAGGTGTCACCCGATCTGGTTCGTTGGGTGCAATCAACCTTCAAGAAGGTTGAGAAGGACATCATGGTATTCGTGCAAGAGGACATCGAGCAGGTAGAGGCATTGGAGCCGTGGGAGCGGTAACCGGTATCTCGTCTATGGGATCCCTCTTACATAGGAGGTCCTGATGGGTGTTGTGTTCCAACAAGGTGAGGTGCTGGAACGGGGGGATCTCGACATCTTCCTGTCTAACGCACAAGGGAACCCTTCCAATGCCTATGAGATCAGCTACGCTCTCTACTTTGTAGATCCTGCGACTCAACAAGAAGTCCTAATCGGCTCCTCTGCTCGGACTCCCGTGAATCCTACAGTAGGGGAGTATTACGCTTCTTTGCAGATTCCAGCCAACGCCGCCCCAGGCGATTACCGTATCCGGTGGGTATTTCGGGAAACGGTCACCTCTACACAAGAGGGTGCAGTTCAAGAGTTCGGAGTTGTGACCCCCGCTTCGGAAACCTCAAGCAGCCCTTATTCTGATTGTGTCCAAGACCTGATCCGCAAGATGCGGTTCCTGACGCGGGACAACAACCCCGACCGCAACTACCGCTTCATGCCACCCGAGGGTGAAGGCGTCGTAGGTTGCTACAACCAAGTCTTCGGATACATCTGGACCGACGAGGAGTTTGCTGAATATCTGGAGATGGCTCTCTGGAAATGGAACATGCAACCTCCCGAAACGGAGGAGCTATGTACCATTGAGATGCTGTGTCAGAAAAAACCCTCGTGGAAAGCCGCTCTCCTGTGGGGATCTCTGGTGACCGCCGCACAGGCCCTCGTTTATAACTGGATTGTGAACGAATTTTCGGTTGCTCCTGAAACCGAAGTCACTGTTCACCTGCCGGATGGACGTGAGATCACGCTCCCCGTCGAAGAACTCCACTCCATCTGCGCGGTGACTTGATGGACTTGTCTATCCGCCAGATCACGATCCGGTACGGGTTCAACACCAGCCACATCAAGTCTCTCCGGGAGATCGGTGCTCTTTCTGTTCTGGAAGGCTGCACCCCTCGCCGTCCGAAGTATGCACAAGAAGCGGTCGAGGGCTTGTCCGAAGGGGATCACTACGTCGTGTGCCAAGCGTGTGGCCAGTGGGCAGGTCAGATCACCACCAAGCACTTGCAGGCGTGTTCTGACATGATCGTGGAGGACTACAAGGCGAAGCATCCCAACGCCCCTCTGCTCTGCGGGGTGGTGTCGCGGAACAAGGCCAAGACCGCAGAGCAGAAGACCCGTCAGTCCGAAACCCTCAAGGCACGGTTCCAGACCCAGGAAGGTGAAATCACCCGTCAGCAGATCGCAGAAGCATCCCGCCGATTGATGGACGCGGGCTACCGTGAAACCCTCACCAAACGACTGACCGAGTTGAACCAGTCGTTGGAACGCCGCGAGGCTGTTTCTCAGGACACCAAAGCCCGGTGGTCATCTGGAGAGCAGAGGAATGCGGTGGAGGGATGGCACCGAGACAACCGGGAAGCCTCCCTTTCCGGGGCCGCGCACGCCCGTGAGCACATGACGGACAAGACGATGGCGAAGGCGCGGGCCGCGATGAACAAAACATCGAAGATGCACCTCCGATTCAAAGACCGCATGGTGGACGCCGGGATCACAGGGTTCACCACTGAAGGCAAGATAGGCCCGTTTGAGGTGGACGAGGTACACGCCGAACTGCGTCTCGCCGTCGAGATCGACGGCTGCTACTGGCACGGATGTTCAGACTGCGGGCACCTCGGAGTGCCATCGACCTTGGCAAATGACAAGCGCAAGAATGCCTACCTCAAGGCAGCGGGTTGGACCCTGCTGCGAATCCCCGGACACATGGTCCGAAGTAACCCCGACGCCGCGTTGGACTTGATTGCCTCCACCGTGGAACAAGCCCGTAGGAGTGCAGCATGATCGACGCACAGACCCGCCAAGCCATCCGTGACGCCTTCCTCGCCGGGGAACTCCGCACTCGGTCTGTTGACCCTGACACGGGAGATGTCGGCCTCCATAGCATCAAGGACGTGGTGCAGCATCACACTGGCGACAGACCCAGTGCCACATGCACGACCCCGGATGGGCGGTCGGTCACCACCACTTGTGACCACTCCCTGTTCCATCTGCACGGGTCTGGGATCAAGCCCGTTCGGGCCGAAGACCTGCGACCCGGTGATGCCATCGCAGAGGTTCAGCAGGGAATCCTCGGAGGATGCGTGGTCGAGGTTGAGCAAGGTGAACCCCTCACTGTCTCTTACGACCTCTGTGTGCCGGGACCGGAAAACTTCGTTCTCGCCAATGGCATCGTCGCCCACAACACATACTCCATCGGTGGGATCTCGTTAGATGTCGAGAAGTCATCGAAGTACGAGGGCATGAAGCAGAACGCCGAAGACCAGTGGGACAAACTTACCGAGGCCAAGTCTCGAACGACAAAATATCTTCGCGGCCTGTCCCAACCCCGCTTTGGACGAGGCGTCCGCAGCGCATTCGGCCCGCACGTCGGTCGGGGCGTGTTGTCGCCCCGCTCGTTCGTCTAAAGTCGGCGTTTAACCTACGTTTTCGGCAACACCCCCACCCCAAGCACCCAACGAGGCTTGCCGAGCACCCTCACTTTGGGGTAAACTTACCGAAGCGAATACGCGGAGGTGGGTGTGCCGAAAGAGGCTTGCGAGGGGTGTGGGGTTGAACTCCACCCGGTCTACTTGAACAAGCATCGGCAGTCGTGCGAGCCGTACCGGGAGTGGTCGAAGTGTCTCCCGCACCCATGCCGCAAGGGGTGTGGGATGGGGTTCTCGGCACCGAGATCGAGGGCGAACCACGAGCGCAAGTGTGCCGGGGCTGGAGTCAAGGTCACGTCCGGGTGCCGCCTGTGCGGTGAGCGGTACACGGGGACGCTCACTGAGCACCTTCGGGCTTGTGCTGGACCTACGACGGTTCCCGTGATCCCAGACGACGTGGAGCACCCTTCGGACGAGTCATGCGTATGTGGCCACACAGGTGCCTCCCGTAGCGCGGCTCGACAGCACCGCATCCAGTGTGCCTCATGGTGGGCATACGAGAAGCGGTTGCCTGTTCGGTGTGAGGGGTGCGACCGTGGGTTCTCCCACATGTACGGCAAGCGGTCCCACGCTCAGGTGTGTAGTGACTGGCAGGCGTGGAGGGCTGCGAAGAACGTGGAGGAGAAGACCCACCCGTGCCCGTCCTGTGGTGATTTGATGCGTGGCCCGCAGTTGGGGCTGCATGTGAAGTCGTGTCCGGGTCCGTGGACGGAGAAGGACTGGGATCGCCACCGCCGCCAGAGCGCGAACAAACGGACGGAGTTGCGGTCGGACGACCTCGTGCGGGGTCAGGACTTCGTGGTGTGTGCGATCTGCGGTGACAGGTTCCGCAAGTTGTCCATCCATCTGACCAGTGAGCATGGAATCACCGCAGAGGAGTACCGCTTCAAGTACCTCCGACCCACCTACTCCCAGAGGACTCTTGACCGAACCCGAAAGACTTGGATGGAGAACTACGGTGTAGACCACCCATTCAAGGTGCCTGAGATCCTTGCCCAGATGGAGGAAACCCGCATCGCTACCATGATGGAACGCTACGGTGCTCCGTCTCCGATGGAGGCGGGGTTGATTCCGACGACGATGACAAGGCCAGAGCGTGCGGTGGATGCGATGTGCATCCCCGGCCTCTACTACACGGGGGATCACGCTTACTGGATCAATGTGCGGACGGGATCGGGGGAGTGGAAGCCACGCAACCCTGACTTCGTAGTGTACGACGCGGGCGCTCTGGCACGGCTTGACTCAGGTGAGTCACCGAATGAGGTACGGACGCACTCGGTCGTGGAGGTGCTGGGCGATTACTGGCACAGCGAGGAGCGTCAAGGGGTAGGCCGGGACACCTACATCAAAGCCCGCACCGCCGAGTACGCTTCGGTCAGGGTGCGGGCTTTGTTCGTGTGGGAGTCCGAGGTCAAGTCAGACCCGGACTCCGTGAGGTCACGGCTGGAGGGGTTCTTGGGGGGTCAGTTCATCACAGGTGCTTGTGAAATCACTGAGACCGTCGCTGTTGCTCCAACTCAATGAGTTCACGGGCGTTGACGCCTTCCTTGATAAGCAACCTCTCCCACGCGAAGTGGTTGGCATCCACTCCAGCGTTGAAGGTTCCGACGAACCTCATTCGCTTATCCCCCATTTCTTTCCCCACCGCGTTCAACTGCTTCACAAGGGGGGCGGGAAGATGGTCGATGCGGTTGCCTTCAGAGTCGATTCCGGGGATTCCCCGACCGCTCCCGTACCCTTCAATACCGAACAGGATGTTGCCGCGAGAGTCGATGCGGCTGCTGACAACAGGGTTCCGAAGACCATATTTCGCCGCGAGTTTCTTGAGGCCGTCGATGATGAGTGCTTCTCGTTGCTCCCCGAACCACACAGGAGAGAGGGGATGGGCCGCAGACTTGCTCAACCCAGCCAAGATAGCTTTGCGCTCCTCGCTCCCGGCAGGCATGGTGTTCGCCAAGCGAATCAGTGCAGAGCGGTCAGCGGCAGTAAGGGTGCGGGACATAGCGGGTCACTCCAACGGGAAGTCTTGATACCCGTAGCGGAGCCATAGAGAGCCTACCGGACCACACGCTCCGTGACGTGCAACACCTCTCCGGGCCGAAGCAACGGAGTCATCGTAGGGCGGTTAGAAGGCGACCAGAACCTAGTCCGGCATCAGATAGCGGTGCCAGTAGGGAGCCTTGCCTGCAACCTGTCGGGCATGGTCGTTGATGGCGTCGAGAACGTCTTTCGATTTCGTCATACGCTCAATCTTACTGCGGTTATTGCGGATGTAGTCCATAGCTGCCCGGTACGCCTTCGCGTACCCCGGCTTCTTCATCAGAATCCAGCCCGAGTACGTCTGGTTGTAGGGCGGGTCGATGGGAACCGTGGTGAATGAGAAGTCCCACGTGAAGTCGAACCGAAGGCCGAACTTGTCGCTGTACGCCGTCTTCTCATTTTGGGAAGCGCCCTTCAGTCCAGCAAGGATGGCCTTGCGCTCCTCGCTCCCGGCAGGAAGCGTCGAAGCAAGGCGAATGAGAGCGGATCGGTCAGCGGCAGTAAGGGTGCGGGACATAGCGGGTCACTCCTACAGGAAGTCTTGATACCTGTGGTGAGGCGATAGAGAGGCTACCGGACCACACGCTCCGTGATCTCACGACTGTCTGAGTTCTTGATGTCTACCGTAGTTTCAAAGGCGATGGCGGTAGAGACTCAATAGGACGCCTTGGTGCATGAGGAGACTCCCGCAATGACTTCCGCCCGACGTGTAGTGCGCCGCTTTCTAGCTTCGAGTTCCCTCCGGGATCAGATCATCAACTCGGCTCGACGGGTCGCTGCCAGGTGGTTGGAAGCTCTCCGAATCGAACAGCGGAGGGGGGAGCTTCCCACATCGTTCTGGAGAACCGTGGTTTTACGCCTCTGCGAGACATTGGACGTGGACCCTCGGGGCCTCAAAATCCAGTTCCGTAAGAGGAACAAGAGATTGATGGAAACCGGGGCACCGGGGTTGGAGATGTTGGGGTACATCATCATTCTCGACCCACAGCAGCATCTACGGACACAGATGGGCACGCTCGCCCATGAGTTGCGGCACATCCATCAGACTCGGAAGAAGATGCTCAGCCAGGGGCGCAACGAAGATGGGGTGTACGGTCAGATGTGGAAAGGCGAATGGTATCCTGACGACACTCCCTACACCCAGATGCCTTGGGAGATCGATGCCGCTCGCTACAACGCAGTCGGGGAAGCCCTCTACAGAGAGATGAAGGCCAAGGGGGAGATGCCCCTGACCAAATCCGAGTTGGCGCAGCAAAAGCTGCCATTTATCGGACCCACGATGGGGGATATGGATGATGTTCTGTCCGACGAAGAGTGGGATGAGGAGCGCACTCATCGGAGGCGGGACTTCGACGGTTGGGTGGAGAGATGGCGCGAGCGATACAAGTCAGGCTGGCGCGGTCTGAAGGTCTCGCCCGCTGTGGGCCGAGTCGGGTAGGTCCACAGCCTCCGTCACCTTCACCGCACCCCCCTCCTACATAAAACTTCTTATCCCCACATAAGATTCCTTATACCGACACCGCTAAAACGTAGGTTCCACCGTAGGACAGGGTTGGCACACCACTTGCTTTATGGATGTGTGACACACACCACACACCCCGGAGCATCACCATGCCCTTCGTCAAGTTCTCCTGCGGCTGCATCGGCCTCGAATCCAACGACGGCGATGCCGTCGTCCTCAAGCCCTGCGATCTGCCCAGCGACATGTGCTGGGAACCCATCACCCTTTACCGGAGGGACTTGTCCGACAAGTCCGCCACCCCCCTCTCAACTGAGGAGGCCGAAGACCTCCTCAACGAGATCGGAGGGTTGGTAGCGGACGGCTACCGCTTCCGGCAGGTCAAGTCCCTGCTGAACGGCATCTAGTCCTCCTCACAGGCGTCGAGGTCTACCGCGATCTCTTTCAACACGACTTGTCCGTCAGGGTCTTCGATTTCCGTTACGGCAGCACCTACAACTTGACCCGCGTATTCCAGACCAGCTTTCGACCACAGCAAAGCTGTGCATTCGATGCGGTCGCCATAAATGTCGAGGACCGTGATGACTGTCTGAAGTCCCACATCGACAAGGGGTTGGACCAATGCTGGGACATCTCCGCTTTCAGGTTGAGATTCGGCAAGATCCAGGCATGTGCTTACGTCAAGATCCACTCCTGGTAGGAGTCCTCCCTCGATGTTCCCAGCAACCCCATCTCTGGCTGTTGTCAATGCCGCAGCCAGAGAGTGGCCGGTCACGCATCCCACGTAGTCGCCAGACTGTTGAGCGAACTGTGCTGTCACGGCACTGATCGAACTCGCTGACTCCAATGAGATCAATACGACGGGGATTGGATCTTGTGATTGCGGGTTAGGTAGCGGTTTCTTGGCACAGGATGAAAGGACAAACGTACCGAGGACCATTAGGAGTCGCATCATTTTCTCCGCTGGGCATCTATGGAAGACGGCACTGGATGTGGACTAGGATTCGTTAGCTCTTTCCTGCCCTCGCAGCCTTTCTGCGCTACAGCGTCCGTCCGTCTTTTGCTCTTTATAGGGAAGTTACCGGCGTGGTCCGGTAACTGGTCTATGGAAACACCTATGCGGAGAACACGATGTCCGAACTTCACTTCTACGACTTTGATGGGACGTTGTTCCGAAGTCCTAATAAACCCTTGTTCTGGGATGGGGATTGGTGGAGCGATACACGCTCTCTCTTACCCCCTTGTGTTCCACATAAGCCTGGGTCTGATTGGTGGGTTGGAACCACGGTGTCTGATGCCAAGAAGTCGATTAGTGACTCTGATGTTTTTGCGGTGATGATGACTGGCCGCAATGAGAACACGGGTCTTCGATACCGGATTCCCGAGCTTCTCAAGCAGAAAGGCTTGAATTTCGATGAGGTTCATCTGTCACCGTCGGGTGATTCGGAGAAAGCCAAGATGCAGAAGGTGTTCAAGCTGCTTTCCCGTTACCCGCACATAGATACCGTGCGGTTTTGGGATGATCGGCCTTCTCACCTACGCCATTTTGAGTCCCTTGCGGGAAAGATGGGCATTGATCCCGAGAATATCCATACGACCCTTGTTCGTGCGAAGTCGAAAGACCCTGAATGTGGGACCGAGGACGCTTCCCTGGTCTCTGATCCGAGCAAGGTTCACAATTGCCATTATGTGGGCATCTTTTTGGATGCTCGGTCAAAGGCAACTCTCATACAGGAATATGGGATTTCACATGACCGGATCAAAGCCGACCATGTGACCTTGTGCCTCAAACCTCCCCGAGATGGAACGATTATCGGAGACAAGGTTCGCGTAAAGGTCGTTGGATACGCTGAAGATGATCTTGGCCAAGCTGTGGTTGTCTCTTTGCCTTCGGACCTCAAACAAGAGGATCGAACACCTCACATAACGGTGAGCCATAGTCGTTCGGTTGCCTCGAAATACAGCAACGACCTACTGAAAAAAGGGTTTTCGCCTGTCAGCGGGCCTACCTTGACGGGGGTTGTAGACTCATTCCCGCACTCACTCCGTTCAAGACCTAATCCAAAGCGTGTAGCTGCTCGGTGGAGAGCTTAATCGAGGCGGTATTCTGCCTATGGGGGAACCCCCAGTAAGGAGAAGGCTTACGATGGAAAAGATTTCAGGCCGTGCCCCTCACATAACGCCCCGGAATATGAGCGAACTGGTGTTGTTCCTGTTGGCTTTGGAGGCTTATGCGGTCTTGAAAGGGGGTGAAGATCAACACCTCAAATCCGCAGCGTCGATCCTGCTGCGGTACGGGAAACTCTCGGATGAAGGGTTCTCTCGCTATTTTGACCCTATCATTGAAGGTGACCCTTCCTTCAAACGGTTCAAGCCTGATTTGAGGGCGACCCGGATTGGGTCCGTGGCAGACCGAGCCATTGCTCAAGGTGTGTTCCTTCGCAACTTCTTGCCTTTCCTTCGCACTCGCTCCTCTTTGATGGATACGACGTTCTCCGATAAGGCGGCGACGGCGGCCATTCAACGTGCTGCATTGGCGGCGTCTGAGGATGACCCGGCAGTGGTGTTGCGGAAAGTATCTTTGGTGCCGACCGCAGCGAAGCTCAAAGTGCTTCGTGAATGGATCAAGGAATCAGTACGCAGGGCAGATGTTCAGCCGGAAATGGCCGAAGAGGTGTTGTCTGACTCAAACACCTCTACTCAAATCGGTGAGGATTTACGTCAGGTTGAGGCTGCTTTGGCTCAAGTTGAGCCGATGTCGGAGAGTGGGGCGGCCCTTCAAGCTGAACGTCAAGAGATCATTGATCGGATTGATGAGGTAGCGGAATCCAGTGCGATTCCTGCCACCGTGTTCACGGCTGCTGCTGCTGCTGCCGCTGCGGAACCTCGAATCTATCAGACTCAAACAGGGTCCGACCGAAAGCTGAACCCGGACAAAGAAGCCGCGATGATGATCCGAGGTCGTGGGATCATTGCTGCGGGTGCAGGTGCAGGAAAAACGATGACCCTGGCTTCCAAGGTCGTTTACCACATCAATGAGTTGGGGGTTCCTGCTGGAAGCGTGGTGGCCACTTCGTTTTCCCGGAAGTCGGCAGCGGAGTTGCGAAGACGCATCGACAAATACGGAGGCACAATCGAAGACCGGGAAGCCTCTGGGTTTGGTACGACACACTCGGTCGCTGCGAAATTGATGCGTCAATACGACCGGGGAGGCAGGGAAGGTTTCAAGTTCTCATCTGACCAAGATAAGGTCATCCGGTTGGCGATGGAACAAGTGCAGATGACGGGGGGTGGGGAGGTTCCTGCCGCCGTTTCTCTGTTTGCAGGTTTGACGGGTTCTGTTCCGACCCCAGCAGAGGTGGATTCCCTGGACTCGACTCCGGGCATCGGTCTTACTTTCAAAGAGGCTTTGGATGAAGCCTACAAAAATAAAGGTCGATTAGACTATAAAACCCAAGGTTTCATTGACGGTTTTTTCAACCGGAGTGATCAATGGTATCGGGCAAAGATGAGGAACACGAAAAACCTCACGGACCCTAGAGGACTCTCCGGCCCACAATTGCGATGGTTGGACAGCGCATTTCGGCAGGCGGGTGTTGATTATGATGTGTACGACCCCGAGAATAAAGACCCTAATCTGTCTGGGACTGCTCGATATGCAGCCAAAAAACGGGACAAAGACAAAGGGATGCGGGAGAAGTACCCCACGTTTACCAAACCTGTAGGGCAGTGGTTCAACCAAGGGATGCGTTTGACACGAGGAGAGGGGGACGACGAGAAACCCATCCCCCTCGGGGAGTTCTCTGGCACTATCACACGCCTCAAGGGTCGTTTGGTGTCTCCCACGGAAGCGTGGCACTCAGGAGTGGTGGAGAAGACCCATGCTGCCGTTTACGCAGCCTATGAGTATCTGAAAGGTCCGAAAGGTGAGACGGACTTTCGCAATAGAGGTGATTTCGACGATGTGTTGATTGACGCTTCCAAAATGATGCTTCGGAACCCGAAGGTCCGAAAGCAGATTCAATCTCGGTTCAAGGTACTTCTCATTGATGAGGCACAAGACCTCAACCGCGCACAGCACGTCATGTTTGGCCTCATGGCTGGATACCTTGATCCAGATAAGCTGGATCAAGTAGGGCAGGCTGAGAAGATCAGTGAACTGGCTCGTGAAGACGGTCAAATGACTGCCGATACTTACTGCTTCATCGGTGATGACAAACAGTGTGTGGATGTTGACGCTCTGGTGGACACCCCTTCGGGAACTTGCCATGCTGGTGACTTGAAGGTCGGTGACAAAGTTCTGTCCAACCGAAACGGAAAGGTCGTTGCCCAAACGGTTCGTCATGTGGTCCCTTCTCAGTGGGCCGAGGGGTTCCGCATCACGACAGAATCAGGAAACACCCTTCTGATGTCCCCCAACCATCGACTCTGGGCCTCGGAACCCCGGACGGAAGACCACCAGATGATTGTCTACCTCATGTACAGGAAGGACATGGGGTTCAGGGTCGGAGTCACGAACAAGGGGAAGATTGGCTCTGATGGGGATTATCTCAACTCCTTCGGAGGTCGTGCCTTCTTGGAGAAAGCGGAACGGCTCTGGGTGATCGAAGTCTGTGAAAGCCGAGAAGACGCGCTGTTGGAGGAAACCCGGATTTCACTTCGGTATGGGATTCCTACAGCGGTGTTCAACGGAGAACACCGGGACATCAACCAAGACCGCATCGAAGCGTTGTTCCATGAGTTCGGGATGAACGGGTCTCGACTTCTGGAGGATCGGGACCTCTCGCTGATGTATCCGCACTGGATGTCGCAAAGTTACACCAAACACGGCAGGGAGCGTCATACGATCAACCTCATCGCCCACAGTGCGTCGAACACTCAAGTGTCTATGGAGTGGTCGAACGAGAAGTTCGACGGCGTTCTGGATGGCATGGGTGTACGCAAGACCAAAGGTGGTCGTAGTCGGCTTCGTCGTTGGTTCGCCAACTACCGCGAGGGTCTTGATTTTGCAGAAGAAGTCAGCCGATTGACTGAGGCGCAGATTTCGTACAGGCTCTCAACCCCTGATGGGCCTCTGAGGGAAATCACGGCTTCTGGCCTGTTCGTTGGAATGCAGGTTCCCGTAAGGGATGGCGATGCCATCACCACGGATGCCATCGTGTCCATTGAGAAGACAGAGGGTGTGTTTGTGGATTTGGATGTGGATGACGCATCTAACTTCTTTGCGGGCGGCATCCTCACCCACAACAGCATCTACGAGTTCCGTGGAGCAGACCCCGAAGCCTTCATTGACATGAGTGATCTGGTTGAGGGTGGTGCTGGGTTCACGACACATGTTCTGGAGACGAACTATCGGTCAGGTAAGGAAATCGTGGAGGCGGCGAATCGGCTTATCGCCTACAACAAAAAACAGATTCCGATGGTTTGCAAGGCCAATCCCGAACGTCTGGATGCAGGTGGGGTCAAGACCATTCGGTTCGCTCCGGCCCCCCCTCGGGATTACTCGGCAGCGGCAACCTGGGTGGCCGAACACCTCGTAGAGCAGATGGAACTCGGGGTGGAGAGTGGAGGCGAAGGATCGCAGTCCTACGATTCATTTGGAGTAGGTCTTCGTACCAATGCCGAGGCGATGGCGTATGGCGTGGAGATGATCAAGAAAGGCATCCCATTTCGTTCCAAGATCAACTTTTTCCGTGATTCCGCAACCAAGGCTTTGCTTGGGTGGCTCACCATCGCTGACGAGGGGATGGATGGAGATAACAATTCCATCAATGAAGCTGTGATGAAAGTCACGAACACTCCTGTCAACATGCTCGGAAAAAAGTTCAAGGATAGCCTTACTGAGCGAGCCACAGGCAACTACATCGAGTGGTTGGAGCAGAACGGCGATACCATCTACGGCTCCCGGTCCAAATACACAGAGTATGTCGAAAACTTCACGGACAATCTTCGTCAGATTGCTGATTTGAAAGGCCAAGACCTGACATCGGAGCAGATTTTAGGCGAGGTTCTCGATCTTCAGGGATACGACGGTACAGGAATCAAAGACACGCTAATCGACCGGGTGCGGGGTGACGAGGAGCGTATGTCAGCGCTGATCGCAGCATCTCCTGACGGTGCCGTATCCGAAGAGGAACTGATCGAGGAAGCCTTGGCACCCATCTCCCCTCTGAAGGGGTTGTTGGATGCGCGGGGCGATCTGACGGAAGCAATGCGGTATGTGCGTAAGCTGGAATCTGCAAATCAGAAGTTGGCCAAGACAGATGACCCGAACCGTGGTCCTATTGAACCTGCGGTGACTCTCGGCACCATGCACTCATGGAAGGGGTTGGAAGTCCCCACCATGTATATCCCGATGGTCGGGGGTGGTTTCCCTCGGTTCGATAAGGTTGCCGATGAGGATGAGTTGGCATCAGAGCGGAGGCTTGCCTACGTCGCCGTGACTCGTGCGGAGGACAACGCTTATGTGCTTGACATCCCTACCGCCCGCCAAACGAAACAAGGCATTGTCATCCAAACCAGTCAATTTGTTGGTGAGTTGTGTGCTCCCGAACTCTCGTCTGAGGGTCGAGTTGCCACCCTCACCCAAGAGGAGTTGGAGGCGCTTGACGAGGATGAGGTTCAACGGCTGTCGGATGAATTGGACGCTCAGGCCGAGTCCTATTTCGAGGAAAAGGAAAGACCCAAACGAGCTTTGATGGCGTCATGGGGTGGCCTTCTTTACACGAAGGGGGGATGATGTATCGGTCGGCAGGGACTTATGTACAGATCACCCGACAAGAGTTTGAAGATTGGCTCGACTCCATCGGTTTCCGAGGCAAGTGGCAGATCAAGTCCTCGACAGGCGGTGTCTATCAGTTGTTCCTCAGCCCCACGGTGATGATTGAGATCAACAGCACCACGGGATCAAGTTCATCTGTGCGTAGCCGAGGTCAGGCATCAATGTCTCTACGGCTTGTCTCCCGCATTACCGGAAAGACCCTGAACCGGAAAGCGATGGGTCAACGGTACTTTGCTCGGACAACTAACTGGCGTAAGAATTGGGAGAAGGGTGTAGATCGCATGAAGGCGACCTACGAAGCATCCAAGGGATGGTACGACCAGATTGCCAAGATCGCTGATCGTGACAAATACAAGACCTCCATGCTCGCCAAGATCGAGAGCGTCCCCAACTGGAGCGACGACGGGTTCCTGTCCAGCCTCCATGAGCGGGTCAAAAAGGGTGGTGTGCTGACGGATCGGCAGGAGGAGGCTCTGGACCGGACGCTTCGCAGACGACCCGAGGAAGCCGAGGAGGCTCCACAGCCCGAGGCACCCGCGTATGACTTGAAGATGCTTCGGGAGTTGTATCGCCGTGCTCGGGCGAGCAACGATGATTGGACAGTGCGGTTTGTCGGGAACATCGGGCAGAAGATCAAGGGGCGTACCTCCTTGTCTGATCGTCAGCGTGAGGTGCTGGACGATAAGCTCCGACAGTACAACCTCGGTGACGGGAACACGCGCCGTGCTTTCATGGCGTGGTAAGTGGTGATGAGCCTCAAGCAAGACTACAACGCCGTCATGCGCGGAGAGATGGTCTTATCCGACTTCGTGCAGAAACACGACTTGAGGCTAGTCCCCCGACTTCCAAAAGGCCCGTACAGCTATTACGACTGCGGATCTCATGCGAGCCGATTTCTCGACCGAAAGTACGGTCGAAACAACTGGATGATGGACAAAGAGATTCCGTGGTCCGAGGCCAAGGAGGGGGATTGGGTCACCTACGATGGATGGCATCACGGCATCGTGGTTGATCCGAGAAAGCGTCAGGTTGAATCTTGTTGGGGTGTCGAGGGATATGTGTTTCAGCACCCGGCTGATCACTCTCCATACCGGAACCCCAAGGTCTACGCTGTGGTCCCGAAAACGGTATCCGGTGACCGAGTGGCCTCACGCTATGTGAAGGCGAAAGCGATGAGTCGCCTTCGATGCCAGTACGACGGTGACTTCTACCTGATGGACTTGTCGCGGGATCGCTTCGTTCACTTCACGACGCGGGACCGGGCAGCGGAGATCATGGAGTCGGGTCGGTTGCTCATGCGGCCCCCCTACAAGAAGTTCGGCATCGACGCGGTGGCGGCAGTCTCGACGGTGTGGGGGTCGTTCGTGCCGGGGGTGCAGATCACGCACATCGACTCGGACAAGCGTGACCTCGTTGGGGTCGTGTTCCAGACGCGAACGATGCCCGAGGTAGGCTATCCCGAGGAAGTCCTGTGGAAGCAGGATGTGGTGCTGGTCAACCCGAAGGTGGTTCCCTACGCGAAGGCGAAGGGCATGATCCGAGGCTCGTCTGACTTCGACGGTCAGGTCTACTACGCAGTGCCTTCGTGGTGCGATGGGGTCGAGGGGCAGAGCCGTGTCGCTCGCGTCTCCCCCCGCATCAAGGAAGCCATCGAGGAGTCGATGTTGAACCTCCCCGAGGACATCCACCGGGACATCGAATCTTTCGCTCACCTTGTGCTCATGGGGCAGGCCCCGTCTCTGGAGAAGCACACCTCCACGCTCTACAAGGCGTTCGCTCCTCTGCGGAAGGCATTGGGTGGCACCACGACCATGTACCGGGGTCAGCCCATCGACCCCCCGAAAATTGAGCGGAAGTGGTTGTCGTGGACGACGGAGCCTCGCATGGCGGCTCGGTTCACGGGCGACCGGGGCGACCAGATCATCGAGGCGAAGGTGAAGTCCTCGGACGTGGTGGCCGGAATCCTGTCCCCAAACAACCCGAACTACATCGAGTTTCTGGTCAAGAACCGACCGGAGTACCAGACCCGCAGCCCGAAGCAGGTGCCGATCTACTACGCCCTCTACATGCCGCTGAACCCCCGGTTCTACGACGACTTTCCCGAGAACTACGGTGACCTCTCCGACCGAGAGCAGTTGGAGTACAGCTACCCCGACTGGAAGCGGTGGTTGAGGGACAACGGGAAGGCTGTCGAGAGGGCAGGGGGGATTGTGATGTACAGTGACCCGCCCAAGATGAACCCCGATGAGAAAGACCCCTTCCTCGGAGTTCTCATGCCAGCCGACGCGGAACTCCCCCCGGCGCTCGCCGCTCTCGATGACGCCCAGTACGGGCGTCCCATGCCGAAGTACATGGGGAAGGTCGCATCAGCCGCCCGTGTCGCTTCCCGGTACATGCAGGCTGTCTCGTTGTTTGTTGATGAAGTCGGGAAGCGGATCTCGATCCCATCAGCCGCTCGTGTCGCCGCCAAAGTCCACCGCAAAGGTGACCGCCCCAAAGGCACCTTCTACGGCGACGACGACGGCGTGTGGCGGTACACCGAGGGCTACCCGCTGGGCCTACGCCGGGAAGGGTGGAACTGGTCAGCGTCCATCGGCTTGTCGAGCAAGAATGACTGGAAGAACCTGATGGTGGACGGAGCCTCGGAGCAGAACCGAGGGTTCCGCAAGGCACTACGGGAGATCGTGCGTGAGTACCCCGAGGTCGCCGGGTACTTGATCGTGTTCGATGGTCCGTACATGCCTGTGTCGAGTCTGGTCGGAGGCACAGCACCCAAACCCGAGTCCCGAATCGACCTCGGCAAGCAGACCTACTACCACGGCACCTCGTCGGATGTGCTCGACGCCATCCTCTCCGATGGTCTGATGCCACGAGGTCAGACGAATGTGGAGCCTGTGTTCGGAGTCGAGTTCGGTGCCCAACCCTCCCGTGCAGAGGCCGTGTACCTGACCACGCAGTTGGGTCTGGCTCAGTCGGCGGCGAACAGTGCAGCCCGGAAGCGGCGAAGCGACCCTGTGATCGTGGAGGTCACAGGACTCCACCACAATCACTTCCAGCCCGACGAGGACAGTCGGGAGTCCGATGCGGTCAGGAGCCTTGAGCGCATGGGGTCAGTCGCCTACGTCGGTCGAATCCGTCCCCGAAACATCCGGGTCTACGCGATAGGTGATGGGAGTTCGATATGAGCAAGGAAGCCATCGAGAATCTTGTCGGTAAGATCGACCCATCCTCTGTGATCAAAGATGAGATCAAGCCCCGCGACGTGCGGGAGCAACTCGAAGCCCTGTTGCCCGACAAATCTTCGTGGACGCCTGTTGGACAGGAGATCGGAGGCGAGGCGGGTTTCGGGGAGTTCAAACTTCCCCGCAAGCTGCTTACCCCTCATGTGTCCAGTAAGACGATGACGTTGTACCGGGGCATCAGCGATGGTCGGGAGTATGAGGCTGCGCTGAAGGGCAAGATCATCCTCGGTGGGATGCCCGGTGTCCTGCGGCAGTGGGGGCACGATGTCAAGTACCTGACCCCCAACCGCGAGTACGCCTCCCGCTTCGGGAGCGTGATCACCTACAGATTCAGCGGACGATTGCTCGGTCCTTGCCACGAGGAAACCCTGCTCGGAACCTACGTCCATACTGCTGCTGACACCTTTATAGGGGAAGGGCTTCCCAAGGCGATTGGCTCCCTCTGTGATGGTGTCTATGGTCCCGAGCATGGCGTGGGCCGCGTAATGACCTACGGCATTCTGGACTTCTCGAAACTCGAAATCATCGACATCGAGGTCGACATGGTCTATCGACGAGTTGGCAATGGAAGCCGTCCCATGCCGAGGTACATGGGGAAGGTCGCATCAGCCGCTCGTGTCGCTTCCCGGTATGCGGCGACCACGCCTCTCCCCCCATCGTTCCCTGACACTGAACCGGGATTGATGACGGCAGCAGAGTTCATCGCTTTCCGAAACCCACAGGGCAAGTTCCACGATTCCGATGCTTATGACTTCGATCTGATGAAGATGAATATGGACCATTCATTCAGATCGGAGGACTACAGATTCAATGAATATGAAATCGAAAAAAACCCACGCGGAGCTAAGGTCACCCGAGATGGAAATCTCGTAGCAGTCATCCATAATGGGACGATGTACCTGGAAGACCCCAAGCACAAGAACAAGATCGTCACCCAATGGCGAGATCAACGCGGGGAAGACCATGATCTTGATGTGACGAAATACAAGAAGGTGAAGTACCTAGCCGAAAAGATGCCTTTGATCAGCGCACCGGCACGCAACAACTTGGCTGCTTATCCCGTCCTGCTTCAAAACCTCATCGTCAAAGGTGAACCGATGACTCTGAGGGCAGAAAAAACCCCCTCTCTAAATGAGATGGTCAACCTTGCGGTGCTCAATTCTGAGGGGCTTGAAGTGGCTGTTGCTCAAAATGAATGGGGAGCCACCCTGTTTGTGGTAGCACAAGAATACCGAGGGAAAGGACTCGGTAAGATCATCGGTAAGAAATGGTATGAACTCAACCCAAGCTCGGGATCGGGGGGCTTCACGGAGGCCGGTAAAGCCAATGCTTTGGCTCTCTGGGAAGATCGAGTCAAGGAGTTCATGGGTCGCGGCTGGTATTCAGAACTGATCCGAGAGGGTCGTTTGACTCACCAACAGGTGAAAGCCATCCTGGCTGGAATCGGTCAACGCTCACCTCGTCCCGCAGAACCCGAGGAACTAGATGAAACTAAACCAACAGGTGATGTCCTCATTTATGTCGATGAAGACAACATCTCGTTTATCGTTTATGACCGGGCTTTTCTGGAAGACCCTGATGATCGCTTCATACATGGATATGGGTTTTTGCGGAGCAACCCACACCAAGGAACGTACTTCTTTGCGCTGGACTACGACTGGCCTTTCGCTGATCTGGTGACGCGGGTTGGACTTCAGATGGCGAAAAATGGTGGTGATTACCCCCTTTACGACGGGGAGGGCTACAGCGATACTTTGGAGCTAGATGGTATTCCCGGCATTGAGAGAGAGGGTGATTACTTCACCCTCACAAAAGACTTGTTGCCGGGGTTGGGTGTGCTCGCTCGTAAAGAGAGGGGAATCAGGCGGGCAATGGACCCCTATGACGAGAAGTTCTACTTGTTGCAAGAACAGGCAAACGCCAAGTGGCGGTAGTCAGTCGATAGGAACAGTAGAACACCATGTCCACTCACCCCTTATTTGCTTCCCTGAAACGCACGTCTGCCCTTCGGGTGCTCGGGCGGTATCTGGACAACCTCTGTGGTCCGGTGCCTCGGGTCGTGGTGGCTGCGGACCTCAAGGCGCTGAAGCCGAACGACTGGCTGACCATGTACCACGGCACTACGCTGTCCACGGTTCCCCAACTCATTAACGGGTTCGATGCCACGAAGGTCAAGCATCGAAACTACGGTGGTCCTCGTCACAAGGGGTTGTTCGTCACTCCCAGTTTCAGGCTCGCTCGAAGGTTCGCCTCGTATGGTCCGACCGTGCTGGAGATGGTGGTCAGGGCAAAGAACCTCCACGGCACAGACTACTCGGGTGTCACGGGCAGACAAGACCCTCGACGTGAGGAAATCTGGAGGGACAAGTACCCTGACTCTTTTCGTCCGTACCTCTCCGAGTCCTTGTCGGTGGGTGGCGAGCCACAGGCTCTCTTGCAGGGCTTGGTAGCCCCTCGGCAGATCAAGCGGGTCTGGCACGCCCCCAAGAGCGGTGACAAGGGGCAGTGGTACTCCCGAAAGGAGTTCCTAGACCTCGGGCTGGACCCGAGTGCCAACTCACGGGATAGGCAAGACCCCCTGCGGGATCTGGGCTTCGACAGGTCGCATCCGAACTACGACTACGATGAGTTCATCGACGCGATGGTGTCATTCCTTGGTGGGAATATGACGCAATCTCGCGTTAAGAACAACTTGGCTACTTATGCCGAAATCTCAATGATCCCCGGTCGTTCAGACACGCTTGCTGAGATCATTGAGTTGAATGGCACGGGCTTTGAACCTCGTGCCGCCGAGCGGTACGCAGACCGTTTCCGCGAGCAACTGGCAGCGGAGAAGAGTCGAAGCGTAGCGGCGTCCACACGTCGGGTCGCCTCGGTGTCTGGTTTCATGTCCGACTACAAGAAGTGGACCGCCCAAGGACCACGAACGGACTGGCGACAGTGGTGGCGCAACGACAAAGGCAAGATCGTCCCGCTCAAAAACGGAACCTTCACTTCCCTCCCCAAAGGATCCCGGTTCGCCGCCAACACGGTCTTGTACGAGGGCGACTTCGACGAGGTCGAAGGTGACATCCACCTCTCGTTCATTGCCGTCAACTACGAGCAGTTGGGCACAGGTCTCGGCAAACAGATCATCAAGATCCTCACCGACCTAGCCGACAAACACAAGGTCACCATGAGCCTCGAACCCATGATGAAAGGCCACGGCGGCCTTACGACGCCTCAACTCGATTCATGGTATCGGCGACTCGGTTGGGACACCTGGGATTACCCGGAGTACGGGGAGGGTCCGGTGTTGATCCGGTATCCCAAGGGGTTCCGTGAATGAGGCGTGCATCAGCCAGTCGTGTGGCCGCTCGATTCCATCGTGCCAGTCCGATCCGAGTCGAGGTGATTCGGGATGAGACAGAGAAGGCGGTCCAGCGTTTTGGTAAAGGGGTCGCTGTCGCTCGGATGCTCGACCCGGTGCCTATGTTCCGGGTCATGGATGGTGAAGAACTCCGCTCGGTGTTCGACACAGGTGAGATCAAAGGTGGGTCCTACTCGGTTCCCGGTGAACGCGCTTTCGGTTCTCAGTGGGGGACGAGCCTCCCAGAAGTGGCGAAGTGGGGTGACGTTCAGCGAGGAAAACGCTTGGGCCATGAGTTGTTTGTGGCAGAGATTGATGGGAAGGGACGTGTGTTCTCTCACCTTTCCGGTGCGGATGGGAAACTCCAACCCGACTCTGGCATTGTGTCCCTTGACTCAAAATTCTGCAACACCGGTTTAGGTTGCTCATTCAAGGTTGGTTTGGGCGATGTGAGACGATGGTATCTCGTTGACGAGAACGGTACATCGAGTCCGATCTCCAAACGTGATCTTGAGGGTCAGGTTGGTGAGGTGGGTTTGACTCCCCGAAAAGTTGACCTCTGGATGGGTTGGTCAATCTCCTCTCCTCCTTACGGCAAGAGAATCATCAAGGCATTGCAGTACATTGCAATCCGAGAGGAAGTTCGTGGTTTGTCTAGGAACCTGAAGTTTCGGAGGGAGAGAGAACGCGAACAAGAACTTGGGATCTCATACAACGACGATATGGACGAAAGTAAGCTGAGTCGGTTGTTGTTCAAGTGGGTCGGAAACGAGCAGGGGTCCTGGTGGTATACGTCGATGGCCCAGGCTGTGCGGGATTCTGAAACGAATCGGGCCGATGTAGACCGTGGGGTGTTCTCTCTAAATTTCTGCTTGACCGCTGATGTTGCCGTCCCTCATCAGGGGGTTGACCTCAAAGATCAAACAGGCACAGTCAAGATGGTACAGGTATACATTCCACCGATGGATGGAAAGAGAGGCTACTGGACGAATATATGGCAGCCGTGGGGCAGTGCAACCTTCTCATGGAAGGGCAAGAACCTAACTGTCAAGTAGCTACGGGTATCAGGACTTCCTGTTGGAGATCCGCTTCACCGTCTCCTCGGCCACACCCTGACCGATGTGGTCGAGCATCCGTAGCGTCTGGACACGCACTCGCTCCATCAAGTCCTCCGAGGTCACGTCCTCCGGGGTCTTGCCCTCTTTGGAGAGCACCGTGAGAGCCATGACGTAGGACTCGCGGCGTAGGTACTCGATGAGCAAGGCGTTCGACCCCTGCACCAGACCCCCCGAGGCCCAGCCATCCATGACAGCTAGATCCTGTTCCGATGCTGCCCCGTGCGAGGAGGACAGAGCACCGTCCTTGGCTCGGTGGTTGACCTCGACGTAGAGGCGAGCAGTCTGGAAGTCGTCACTCATGGGGGTCATTGTACCGTTCAACCAAACTTAGGTAAACCCAGGCATGGCTGCCGCCCGTTGCCGGGACGGCCCCCGGTCTGACCCCAAGCAAGCTCGGGTGCCGGGTTCCTGCTTCATAGCCCTACGATCTCGGTGTCGTGGATGACCGTGTGTGGAAGGTCGTCTGACCTACTTGGCGTGAGACTCGGCCTCGCCGTCCCAGCCCCATGACCCCGTGAACGCACTGGCGTTGTAGTCGGTCACTCGCTTCTCAAAGAAGTTGCTCATGGTGTCCCCGTTGAGCACCCAGTCGAGCCACGGCAGCGGGTTGTCCTTCTGCTTGAAGATGCCTTTGAGGCCAAGCTGGATCAGGCGGCGGTCGGCCATGTACCGGATGTACGTCTTCATCTCGTCGGCGGTCAGGCCCTCGACAGCACCCACTTTGTAGGAGAGGTCGATCACCTTGTCCTCCAACTCCACGGCACGTTTGTACATCAGATAGATGTCCCGCTTGAAGTCGTCTCTGACAATTCGGGGGTGCTCATCGCAGTAGACCCGGAACAGGCGTGCCATGTTCTGTACATGAAGTGTCTCGTCTCGGATGCTCCATTCCACGACGGTACACATGCCCTTCATCTTGCCGTACCGCTGGTAGTTGAGGAGCATCACGAACGCGGAGAATAGGCTCATGCCCTCGTTGCACACCGACTGCGCGAGCGCACGACCGAGGCCACCCTTCGTGGACACGTCGTTGTCCTGCATGAACTCGATCTTCGCGGCCAACTCCTCATATTCCATGAACGCCCAATACTCGGACTCGGCCAGACCGAGGGTGTCGTTGAGCAGAGCATAGGCCCGTTGGTGAACGCCTTCGCGGTTGGCGAAGGAGAGCAGCATGTTCCTGATCTCGTTGTTCTTGAACTTGGGGATGAACAGGTCGCAGTAATTACCGCCCACCTGCACGTCGGATTGGGTGAACAGCCGTAGGATCTGGGTGATGTGGGCCTTCTCGGTCGCCGTAAGACCACCCGACTTCCACTGCTTTACATCCTCTTGGAGATCAGCTTCCCAGCTACCCCAATGGATCTTCTCGTGCGCTTCGGTGGCGTCCATCGCCCACGGATACTTGAAAGGACGGTACGCCACGCTGTATTCCATTAACCCTGACATGATAGACACTCCTCCTGATCGACGTAGTCCTTGAGCGCGACCCGCTCGACCTTCACGCCCACCTTGTCAGCATCTACGCCAGCGGTCGTGCGGAGGTAGTAGAGGCCCTTGAGGCCCTCCTTCCATGCCTTGATGTGGGTCATCAGAACGTAATGACGATCTGAGCCAGCAGGAAAAAACAGGTTGACGCTCTGCCCCTGACAGATGAACGGCTGACGATCGGCAGCGTGGCCGACAACCCACCGCTGATCGATCTCAAAGGCAGTCTTGAAAACCCGCTTTTCCCATTCGTTGAGCAATTCGTCATCGAGGTGTTGGACTGATCCCGCGTTGGTCGTGATGCTCGACCAGACCTTTTCTCGCTCATCGGGATCAGAAATGCGATCTTCCAATAATGCAACAAGAGCCGGGTTTCTCACTTGATGAGATCCGGCTCTTGTTCGGTGTGTGTAAGCGTTGGACTTCCACGGCTCGATGGAGGGCGAGATATTCAACAGGATGCTGCTGTTCGCATTCGGCGCAATGGCGAGGAGATGAGCGTTCCGGCGACCGCTTCCTTCCCCATCTGGGTACTCACCCCTCTCGACCGCGAGTGCTGCGGTTGCGGCGATGGCCTCGATTTGGATGTGCTGGAACACCTGGAGGTTGGACCCTTTGGCCACCGCACTTTCCCACGGGATCATGTGCTTCTGGAGATACGCATGGAAACCCATCGCACCTAAGCCCAATGAACGCTCACGAGTCGCACTGTACTTGGCACGGGACAGTTCATCAGGAGCATGGTCGATGAACACCTGCAACACGTTGTCCAGCATCCGAATCAGATCACGCACCAATGGGGTGTCTTTCCACTCGTCATACAGTGCCAGATTGAGGCTGCTGAGGCAGCACACCGCCGTGCGGTCCTCGGACGTGGGCAAGTGGATCTCGTTGCACAAGTTTGACCCGTTGATGCGAAGCCCTCTCTTCTTCAACGGCTCAGGCAGGCCACGGTTCGCGGCGTCGATGAAGTTGAGGTATGGTTCGCCGGTACGGCTGCGAACCTCCAAGATGCGCTGGAACAGATCACGGGCGGCCATCGTGTCCCGCACGGAACCATCAGCCGGATCAATGAGATTCCACTCCTTGCCCCCGATGCAGGCTTCCATGAAGTCGTCGGTGATGTTCAGTGCGTTGTGCAGATTGAGGCACTTGCGATTCGGATCACCGCCCGTGGGCAAGCGCATCTGAAGGAACTCCAGCACGTCGGGGTGGCTGATGTCGATGTACGCGGCGTAGGAGCCTTTGCGCGTCGTGCCCTGACGGTACGCAGTCATGTCGGCGTCTACGGTCTTCAGAAATGGGATTGGTCCCGGCGACTTACCACTGACCGAGCGGACTTCGGACCAATGACCTCCGACACCACCACCCTTGATGGAGAGCCACCGAAGCTCTGCGGTATGGGAGATCAACCCTTCCAGTGTGTCGGGGACGTAGGTGAGGAAGCACGAGATAGGTAGTGCTTTCCACTTTTCTCCTGGCAATACAGAGTTGGATAGAACGGGACTGGCGAACATGAACCAGCCTTTTGATGCGTAATCGTAGATGCGTTGTGCGAAAGCAAGATCGCCGTCGCAATAGGCGACGGCGGCACGAGCAAAGGCTTCTTGTGGAGATGCTTCGTTCTCTTGCATGTAGTAGGCGTTGAGCAGGTCGAGAGCGAAGTCGGTCAGGTTCTTGTCGCGGCTTCGGTCGATCTCGATTCCGTGACACAGATTAGGGGTGTCAGGAGAATCATCGGAGTAGATGACGGGTGTATGAAAAAGAGGATTCAAGTTAGGACTCGTTTCGCGCCAGCGCAAATTTGATGTTGTTTCGTCCGTTTCCGCAAGCGCGTGGTCTTTCATGGTTTGTGTCCTGATTTGAAATGTTTTTGTAGTGGCTGCGCGGCACCTCATCGCAGGCCGCTTACGATGGAGGGGGGCCACTTCTAATAGGGTGGGGTTATCGGTTCGCTACCGAACGACAGCCCCGTAAAAGGGCCGCTTCACAGGCTACCCACGGAGCAGGAATGCCTTGTAAGACACCCCGATCCGCTTGAGAAAGATCGCGTACAAGACGCATTAAATTTTCTTTCCCCCAGCGTTTTGCTGCGGGAATAATGGTGCGGGATACTGCCCACTCAGGAGCGCCGATGGAAGACGCGATGGATTGGGCATCGGTGCCCTTCGCCAACAACAAGGCACAACGGAGCCATTGATATGCGAGGTCAGCGGGACCGCCACGCGCTCGGAGCAAGAGCATGGTCGGGTCAGATACGGACTTCTTGCGGATTTTAGCCAATGCTTTGGCTGTTCCAATCTCGTCAGCGTTGAAAAGAGCATCACGAAGTGGTTGCATGTCGGCTGCTGCTGATGATCTCAGTGTGGCCCGAAGGTCAGCTACCGTGACTTTCTGTTCTCCCTCTCGGGACCGTACCAGCGCGGTGACCTTGGCTATCTCGTAAGCAATCATTCCAAGGTCTGTGCCGACTGCACGGACCACAGCTTGAGCCAACTTCTTGTCCAGTCCCTTTTGGCCAAGGAGTTGACTTGTTTCGTGGCCCGCAAACTTGATAGCACGAGCTTCAAGGTCTTTTTTCTTGGCAGGGAGATCAAAGGCGACTTGATGTGCGCCATGAACCAGAGCCGTAGAAGGCATTTTCTTTTCGTTCAGTGTACCGACTACTTCGATCAAGATGCTGATCTTGGGGGGAGCTTCCGTGACCAGAGATTTGGCTGTCTTCACGGATAAGTCTTGAGGGCCTACGACGATCAATGTAGGCAACCCAAACGTCGCCCCTACCGAAACAGCGTCAATGACTTCTCTTTCTGATCCCGCATGTATGACTTCATACCCATTCCTGTGAGCTTGCATGACGTGATGACGAATAGCTCGACGCCGAAGATAATAATCGGTGCCCGACAGCATCATCAATGGAGGAGGTTTGGTTTTCCATGCGATTCTCATTCGGGTTTCCTCCCTACACAAACAGGTTCCCACGAAGGTTTCAAGGCGGTGCCATAGCCGGTCCACTGTTGGGCGGCTTCGGTAGCGGATGCCTTATCAAGAGCCTTCCCGATGTTCAGGGATTTTGGGAATCCAGAGCCGTAATTCCAGCTTTCCATCCTGAGATCAACGAACCCAACCTCGGCCATCGCTGCGGTCATCCGGTGAAACGTCCTCGTGCCAGAGAACGCCTTGATCACACCCCCTGGTCGAAGGACACGGTACGCCTCGGTGAGCCAGATGCGATGTGAGTCCTGCTGCTTACGCATCCTTTCCGCGTTGGCCGACAGGTTGAGAGGTTGTCCCTTCACCCGCCAATCGGGCTTGTCGCAGGAACACTTGTTCCCACCTCGCATCCGACCAGCACAGGTCGCACAGGTCGCGTTCGCGGTGCCCGCTGCTCCGGTGCCAGAGTAGGACGGCCAAGGAATCTCCCGGCCTCCCATGCCGACACCCATCATGCCACCCCCGTCCGTCCAGTCGAGACGGTCCCATTTTTTGCCCATGAACTCAAGGCCGTGGTACTATCCGTAGGGCGGATCAGACACC
>Ga0209657_1000299_pt1 | contig 34092 bp, 38 predicted proteins | sample SaaInlV_100m_DNA_FD_184650 | JGI IMG/M metagenome (GOLD analysis project Ga0209657, IMG submission 184650) | Marine microbial communities from expanding oxygen minimum zones in the Saanich Inlet - SI037_S3LV_100m_DNA (SPAdes) (version 2) | ecosystem: Environmental > Aquatic > Marine > Intertidal... | reverse complement strand
AAATCATAAAATTTGATTTAATAATTTTAGATATAATGATGCCTGGAAAAAATGGTCTAGAATTTATTAAAGATAATAAAAAGAAATTAGATTCACCTATTATTCTTTTAACTGCTAAAGGAGAGGCTAGTGAAAGAGTTGAGGGTTTAGAAATTGGTGCTGATGATTATTTAGCAAAACCATTTGAACCAAAAGAATTGATTTTAAGAATTAAAAATATTTTAAATAAAACAATAAAAACTGAGCAGATAAGAATTTTAGAATTTGCAAATGTAAAAATTGACTTAAATAAACTTTTAATAATCAAAAATGATAATGAGTTCAAAATTAACAATACAGAAAAAACTATTTTAGAAAAAATGATTAATAATCCTGGAAAAACTTTTTCAAGAGAGGATATTGGACAACTAATTGAGTTAGACAAAGAAAGATCAATTGATGTGATAATTACTAGATTAAGAAAAAAAATTGAGATTGATCCCAAAAATCCAAAATTTTTACAAACTATAAGAGGTGCAGGATATGTTCTCTGGATTAAGTAATTTCTTAAAAAAAATATTACCCAAAAGGTTATTTTATAGAGCACTATTAATAGTAGCTACCCCTATATTGGTTCTACAATTAGTAATAACCATTGTATTTTTTGACAGTCTTTGGATTAAAACTAATGAGGGAATGACAAGAGCACTCGTCAACGAAATTAATACATTCGTTGAAGTTTATGATAACGAAAAACTAGATAAAGACGAATTAACAAATCTATTTTCTCTTTTTTTAGACTTAAACATAGAGTTTATTGATAATAAAAATTTTGACAATCAATATAATGAAAGATGGTTTAGCCCAATAGATAGAACTCTCAGAAGAGAATTAAAATCTCACTTTAATTCTTTAGAATATTGGTTTGACACTACAAGTTATAAAGAATTAATTGATCTTAGAATTAAATATAATAGCGGTTACTTTAAATTCTTAATTCCAAAGGATAGAGTTACAAGTTCATCTGCAAGACTTTTTGCTCTATGGATTACTGTCCCAGCAATAATAATGGTAATTATTTCATTAATATTTTTAAAAAACCAAACTAGACCAATCACAAATCTTGCACGAGCTGCGGAAAAATTTGGCAAAGGAGAAGAAGTTGAAGAATTTAAACCATCAGGTGCATTAGAAATAAGACAAGCTGGATATGAGTTTGATAAAATGAGAAAAAGAATTCTTAAACATTTAAATCAAAGAACTGAAATGCTTTCTGGAATAAGTCATGATTTAAGAACACCTTTAACAAGAATGAAACTACAAATTGCTTTCATTAAAGATAAAGATTTATCAAAAAAATTAACTGAGGATATTAATGAGATGGAAAAGATGCTTAATGAATATCTTCAATTTACAAGCTCATCATATGTTGAGAAAGATGAAATGTTTAATCTATCAGAATTAGTGGAAGTAGTTATTAAAAAATATGACAATGATAACATTAAAGAAGATATCACACCAAGAATTTATATTAATGGAAGAAAAAATTTAATTAATAGATGTTTAAATAACATTATTGATAATGCTTTAAAATATGCAAATAAAGTTGAAGTAAAGCTCAATAAAAAAAATACAAATTTATTTATAATAATAGATGATGACGGGCCTGGTATATCAAGTAAAGAGCACAATAATGTATTTAAACCGTTCTATAAAATTGATAAAGGCAGAGCGGAGTCTAAGTCAAGCGTAGGTCTTGGTTTATCTATCGCATCAGATATCATTAGGTCTCATGGTGGAAATATAATGCTTGAAAGATCAAGTATGAATGGTTTGCGTGTTAAGATCTTTTTGCCCGTTTAGTAATTTTTTTTTTTTCTAATTTTTTTATTTTATCTTCTAAATTTTCAACTCTTTTAGATAATACATCAAATTCATCTTTGCTAGTAAGTTTCATTTTGAAAACAATTTCATCTCTTTTAGATTTTAGAATATTTAAAAGCTCAGAACTTAGATCTTTTGTAGAAATTATGCCCTGCTCAAAAAGTTTAGCCAACTTATTAATTATAAATTTAGAATTTTTCATATATAATATATACTTTATAAGTTTTATATAAAATGTTCATCAATAATTTTGACCCAGTTGCTTTTCAAATTATTTCATTTGAAATTAGATGGTATTCCTTAGCTTATATTTTCGGGATTATAATCGGCTGGTTGCTATGCAAAAAGATATTAATCAAAAATACAAATATTAATGAAAAGTTTGATGACTATATAACTTATTTAATCATAGGAATTATTCTGGGTGGAAGACTAGGATATGTATTCTTCTATAACTTTAATTTCTATTTAAATAATTTCTTTGATATTTTTAAGATTTGGCAAGGTGGCATGTCCTTTCATGGAGGCTTATTAGGTATAATTATTGCAAGTATTTTATTTGCTAAAAAAAATAATCAAAATCCATTTCTATATATGGATCTCGTATCCTTAGTTGCTCCTATTGGGATTTTTTTTGGAAGATTAGCAAATTTTATAAATTCAGAACTTTATGGAAAAGTTGGCAATGTTCCATGGTCAGTAATATTTGTCAAAGTTGACAATTTAGCAAGACATCCATCACAATTATATGAAGCATTTTTAGAAGGTATAATTTTATTCCTACTATTGATGTACTTTAGAAGAAAAAATTATTTATTGAAACCTGGTACAATTTCAGGATTATTTTTAATTTTTTATTCAGTATTTAGATTCTTCGTTGAATTTTATAGAGTGCCAGATGAACATATTGGGTACTTGGCTTTTAATTTATCAACTGGACAAATCGTTAGCGTGGTATTCCTAATCATTGGAACAATTGTTTTTTATCTTAAAAATGAAAATAAATAAAAACACTAGTTTACCCTTAGATAAATTCATAGAATTTGCACTCTACGACAAAAACACTGGCTACTATATGAAAAAAAATCCTTTTGGAGCAGAAGGTGATTTTATTACAGCTCCAAATATTACAAGACTTTTTTCTGAAATAATTGCTATTTGGATAATAACTTTTTGGAAAAGTATCGGCTCTCCTAAGAAATTCAATATCCTGGAACTTGGAGCTGGAAATGGTGAAATGATGAAAGTGATAATATCGACACTAAAAAATTTTCCAGAGTGCTTTAATAATTGTAAATTCCTAATACATGAAAAAAGTACTTTTTTAAAAAAACAACAACATAAAAATTTAAAATTAGAAAATGTAATTTGGAAAAATGATATAAAAAAATTAAATTCTTATCCTACAATTTTTCTTGCTAATGAATTTTTTGATGCCCTACCTATTAAGCAATTCTTTAAAAAAAATAAAGGATGGGTCGAAAGATTTGTGAATTTAGAAGAAAGTGATCAAGCTAAATTTGAAGAACAATTTATAGACATTAAAAAAATTGAAAAAGAATTAAATTTCGAAATTTCTAAAGATCAAAAAATAATTGAATATTCTCCAAGTTCATTTGAGTATTTGAAAGAAATTTGCAGTATAATTAATAAGAACAATGGTGGATTATTAATTGTTGATTATGGGTATTTAAATTCAAAAATGCATGAAACTCTTCAAGCAATAAACAAACATAAATATTCTAATGTTTTGGAAGATATAGGACAATCTGATATTACATATAATATAAATTTTAATATATTTAAAAAATATATAGATCAATTTGATGATCTTAATTCAATTTTCAGTAATCAAAAAAAATTTTTGACCAGCATGGGAATAATTCAAAGGGCAGAAATTGTAAGTGAGAACATACCTTTTTCAAAAAAATCAGACTTATTTTACAGAATAAGACGACTTATAGATGAAAAACAAATGGGAGAACTATTTAAGGTAATGCTCATAAAGAAAACATCAAATGAATTTAAAACAGGTTTTGAAAGTGATTAAATCAAAAAAACTCTCAAAAATAAAAAACTTAAAACATGGTTTTTTTAATAGTGTGGGTGGTCATTCAAAAAATATTTACAAAAGTCTTAACTGTGGCCCAGGTTCTAACGATAAACAATCCAGCGTTAAAAAAAACTTACAAAAAGTAAGAAAAAAAATCAGTATTAAAGCAAAGAATATTTACTTAGTAAGTCAATTTCATAGTAACAAATTTGTTTATATTGATGAGACATATAAAAAAAAGAAAAAACCTAAAGCGGATGCTATAATTACAAATCAAAAATTCTTACCTATTGCAGTTTTAACTGCTGATTGTGCTCCGATATTAATTTATGACGACAAAATTAAGATGGTGGCAGCAATTCATGCGGGATGGAGGGGTGCTTTTAAAGGCATCATAAATAAGGTAGTCAATTTTATGATTAAAAAGGGATGTAAAACCGAAAACATGACAGCCGTTATAGGTCCATCTATTTCAAGTAAAAATTATGAAGTTAAAGAGGATTTTAAGAAAAAATTTATTAAAAAAGATAAAAAAAATTCATTATTTTTCAGAGACGGAAAGAAGAAATTATACTTTGATTTAACAAAGTTCATTCATTCTTCCCTGAAAGTTATTAACATTAAACATATTGATAATTTAAAAATTGATACTTTTGATATTAAAAACAATTTTTTTAGTGCACGAAGAGCTTTAAAGTTAAAACATAATGATTATGGTAGAAATATTTCCATAATTATGCTTAATTAGGTTTTTTAATGAAATTATTATCCGGTAACAGCAACAAGCCTCTTAGTAAAAATATTGCAAAATATTTAAAGTCTAAATTGATAAATTCTAGCATCAAAAATTTTTCTGATGGTGAGATTTATGTTGAGATAAATGAAAATATAAGAGGGAATAGTATATTTATTATTCAATCAGTTTCGTCTCCTGCTAATGATAATCTAATGGAACTTTTGCTGTGTATAGATGCACTGAAAAGATCATCAGCAAAAAATATAACTGCCGTAATTCCATATTTTGGATATGCAAGACAAGATAGAAAAGTTGTTCCAAGGACTTCGATATCAGCTAAGCTTGTATCAAACCTGATCACAAAAGCAGGAGCTGATAGAGTTGTAACAGTTGATTTGCATGCAGGTCAAATTCAAGGTTTTTTTGATATTCCAGTTGATAACTTATTTGCAACACCTATTTTTGCTAGACATGCAAAAAAAAGAATAAAAAGTAAGAATATTATTTGTGTTGCTCCTGATGTAGGTGGAACTGAAAGAGCTAGAGCCTTAGGTAAACTTTTAAATGTAGGACTTGCAATTGTAGATAAAAGAAGACCAAAACCAGGTCAATCACAAGTCATGAATGTAATTGGCGATGTTAATGGAAAAACTTGCGTAATCGTTGATGATATTATTGATTCAGGTGGAACGATAGTTAATGCTGCCAAAGCTCTTAAAGATAGAGGAGCAAAAGATGTTTATGTGTATATCACTCATGGAGTTTTAAGTGGTGAGGCTGTTAAAAAAATTAAGAATTCTGTAATTAAGAATCTTGTAATTACGGACACGATTGACAATAACGATAAAATTAAAGGTGCTAAAAACATTGAGGTTCTGCCAATATCGGGTTTAATGGGAGAAGCAATCAAAAGGATATCAAACTCAACATCTGTATCAGATTTATTTAAATAATTACCTTGAGTTATTAAAGAACTTGAGCTAAAAACCCATGATTTTATGAATTTATTAGACGCAAACATTAGAAATACTAAAACAAAGGGTGAGTTAAGTGCTCTTAGAAATAATGGGAGTGTGCCTGCTGTTATTTATGGTGGCGAAGCTAAAAATGAAACAATATCTATTTCAAAAAAATTATTAAAATCTTTAATCGAAAAAGAAAACTTTTTATCAAATATAGTCACACTAAATGTTGATGGTAAACCACAAAACGTACTTCCAAGAGAAATAAAGTATCATATCATTTCTGATGAGCCAATACATGTAGACTTTTTAAGAGTAGTTCCAGGAGTGAAAATAAGAATAGAAGTTCCAGTACAATTTATTAATCATGAAAAATCTCCAGGTTTAAAAAGAGGTGGGGTTTTAAACATTGTAAGAAGAAAAGTAGAATTAAGATGTCCAAGTGAAAAAATTCCAGAAAATCTAGTAATTGATCTTGATGGAGTTGATATTGGCGAAAGTTTTAAAATTTCATCAATAAATTTAGAAGCAGATGTTACTCCAACAATTGTAGGAAGAGATTTTGTTATAGCAACATTGGCTGCACCTACGGTAATGAAAGAACCTGAGAAACCAGCTGAAGCAGAAGCAGCAGAAGGTGAAGCAGGAGCTGAGGCAGCGACAGCTGAAGATGGTGATAAACCAGCAGCTGAGGGTGATAAAAAAGAAGGTGATGATAAAAAACCTGCCGAAGAAAAGAAATAATCTGTTAAAGTTAAAAATTACTATCCATTAAAAATATGCTTTTATTTGTAGGTCTAGGTAACCCAACACCAGATAGTGAAAACAATAGGCATAATGTGGGCTTTAAAATCATAGACTCTATTAATAAAAAATTTGGCTTATCAAAGCAAAAACCTAAATTTAAAGGTTTGCTAACAACTGGAATTGTTGGCGATCAAAAAGTATACGCCATTAAACCATTAACATTTATGAACAATTCGGGTATTTGTATTAGAGAGCTTATTGAATACTTTAAGATAGATCCAGAAGATGTAATTGTTTTTCATGATGATTTAGATGTAGAATTTGGGAAGATTAAAGCAAAATTTGGTGGATCAAGTGCAGGTCATAATGGAATTACCTCTATTGATAAGTTTATAGGTAAAGATTATTCAAGAGTCAGAATTGGCATTGGAAAACCAAAAGAAAAAATTGAAGTTGGTGATTTTGTTCTTCAAAATTTTGATGAGGATGAAATGACTGCAATAGAAAAAATCTCAAAAAATATCAATGAAGCTATTTCAATACTTGTAGAAAAAAAACTAGATCTTTTTTCAAGCACAGTAAATAATAATAAATAATGAGCTTTAAATGTGGAATTGTTGGTTTGCCCAATGTTGGTAAATCTACTTTATTTAATGCTTTAACAAACTCTAGTAAAGCTCAAGCAGCAAATTTTCCATTTTGCACTATAGATCCAAACGTTGGTGTTGTGCCTGTTCCTGATAAAAGACTGGATGATCTATCAATGGTTTCAAAATCAAAAAAAATAATAAATACCACTATTTCATTTGTTGATATCGCAGGTTTAGTAAAAGGTGCATCAAAAGGTGAAGGATTAGGCAATAAATTTCTTTCACATATTAGAGAAGTGGATGCAATTATTCATATGATTAGATGTTTTGACTCTGATGATATTCAAAATGTTAATCCAACAGTCGACCCAATCAGAGATTTGGAAATAATCGAAACAGAGATGATGTTAGCAGATTTAGAGTCTATTCAAAAAAGACTAGAAAAGAGCAACAAAAAAAACGTTGATGAAGAGCAGTTAAAGATTCTAGAGGTTGCACTTGATTGTATCAATAATGATAAAGATATTTCAGTTTTAAAATCTCAATTTGAGGACAAACAACTTAATCAAAGCGGCTTACTATCAATTAAACCAAAAATATTTGTTTGCAATGTAGATGAACAAAGTGTTCAGGAAGGCAATCAATATACAAAAAAATTTATTGAAAAATTTGGTGAAGAAAATACTTTAATTGTATCAGCAGATATAGAAAATCAAATTAATGAGCTGGAAGCCTCTGAAAGAAAAAATTACATGGAAATGATCGGTTTAAAAGAAACTGGATTAAGTATGCTAATTCAAAAAGGATATAGAATTTTAGAATTAGATACCTATTTCACATCTGGTACAGAAGAAACTAGAGCTTGGACTATTCAAAAAAACTGTACAGCTCCTAAAGCTGCTGGTGAAATTCATACGGACTTTGAAAAAGGTTTTATACGAGCTGAAACAGTTTCATATGATGATTTTGTAGCAAATGATGGCTGGGTAAATTCAAAGATAAATGGGAAAATGAGACTAGAGGGTAAAGACTATATTGTTAAAGATGGTGACGTTTTAAACTTCAGGTTCAATACGTGACCAGATTTTTTTCATACTTAAATAAACCAAGATAGTTAAAATAATTAGATAAATAATTGCCTTAAAACCCATTTGGTGTCGAGACTCTAAATGAGGTTCTGCTGCCCACATTAAAAATGTTGTTACATCTTTTGACATTTGCTCAACAGTCGCTTCCGTTCCGTCGCCGTATTCTACTATGCCTTCTGACAGTGGACTTGCCATTTTAATTTTGTTTCCATACATGTATTTATTATAATGAACACCTTCATCTAAAGTCATTCCATCAGGTGCATTCTCATAACCTTGAAGTAAAGAATAAATATAATCTACTCCACCACCTCTTGCTTTAACTAGAACTGACATGTCAGGTGGATAAGCCCCACCATTTGCAGCTTCAGCAGCTTTAATATTTTCATATGGTTTTACAAATTTATCTGATAATTTTGCGGGTCTTTCAAACATTTCACCATCTGCATTTGGCCCATCTATTACTATAAATGAGGCTGCTATTGCTTTAACTTCAGCCTCTGAAAATTCTGGCCCACCTTTTTCACCCAAATTTCTATAACTTAAATATTTCATTGAGTGGCATGAAGAGCATACTTCCGTGTAAACTTGATAGCCTCTTTGAAGTGACCCTCTATCAAATTTTCCAAAAACACCTTTGAAACTCCAATCTGTCTTCAAAAATTTTGCTGTTTCAGCTGAATTAGATTGAGCAGTCGTAAAGCAAATTAAAATTAATATTGATGATAATTTGATAAAATTTTTCACTTTATTTTTCAAAACTTTCTTTGTTCTTAGCAGTCGCTAAATTAGGAGAGCCTCCAAGCACAGGTTCTGTAATGCTTAAAGGAACTGGTAAAGTTTTTTCCTTAAACCCTAAGACTGGGAGAAATACTAAAAAATGAAGGAAATAATATGCTGTAGCAACTCTTGCAACCAACAAGTAAAGGCCTTCAGCTGGCATAGCTCCAACGTAACCTAGAATTAAAACATCTGCTACAAGTATCCAGTAAAACTGTTTGTATAAAGGTCTAAATACTGCAGATCTAATTTTTGATGTATCAAGCCATGGCAAAGCTGCTAAAATTAAAATAGCTGAAAGCATTGCAACAACTCCAAGTAATTTATCAGGTATAGATCTTAAAATTGCATAAAAAGGTAGAAGATACCATTCTGGAACAATATGTGCTGGTGTAACCATTGGATTAGCCTCAATATAATTGTCTGCATGACCTAAAATATTTGGTGAATAAAAAATAAAAAATGCAAAAATGATCATAAACATTAACAATGCAAAACCATCCTTAATTACAATATAGGGGTGAAATGGGACTGTATCTTTAGAAGGTTTTTTAATATCTATTCCAATCGGGTTATTATTACCAGGAACATGTAGTGCCCAGATATGTAGTACAACTAAGCCTAAAATTAAAAAAGGTAATAAGTAATGTAGAGTGAAAAATCTAGTTAAAGTTGGATTGTCTACAGAATAACCACCCCATAGCCAATTCACAATACCCTCTCCTACAAATGGGATGGCACTAAATAAGTTGGTAATAACTGTTGCTCCCCAAAAACTCATTTGTCCCCAAGGCAATACATAACCCATGAAAGCAGCAGCCATCATTAATAGATAAATAATTATTCCAATAATCCAAATAATCTCTCTTGGAGATTTATAAGATCCATAAAATAAAGATCTAAATATATGAATATAAACTGCTAGAAAAAACATTGAAGCACCATTTGAATGTATGTATCTAATTAACCAACCATAGTTTACATCTCTCATAATATGCTCAACACTTTCAAAGGCCATATCTGCGTGTGCAATGTAATGCATTGCAAGTGTTAAGCCTGTAACAATCTGAGTTATAAGACAAAAAGTTAGTATTCCACCAAACGTCCACCAATAATTTAAATTTTTGGGAGTTGGATAATCTGTTAAATGATTTGCAAGAGTGAGTAATGGCAATCTATCATTGAACCATTTTCCGAATTTTGATGTAGGTGTATATTCGTGATCACTCATAATATTATTTATCCAATTTTAATTGTATTGGCATTAACAAATTCATATTTTGGAACTTCCATGTTTAAAGGTGCAGGACCTTTTCTAATTCTACCAGATGTATCATAATGTGAGCCATGACATGGGCAAAACCATCCATCGTAGTCACCCTTATCATTTAGTGGCACACAACCAAGGTGAGTACAAACACCAACCATCACTAGCCACTCTGGATCTTTTGCTCGATCCTCATCTTTTTCAGGATGTTTTAAATCTTCCATCTTAACAGATTTTGCTTCTGAAATTTCTTCTGGAGTTCTTCTTCTAATAAAAACTGGTTTACCTCTCCAAAGCACTGTTATTGTATTTCCAGGTTTAACCGAACTTACATCAACCTCTGTACTCGCTAGAGCTTTAACAGATGCATCTGGATTCATTTGATCAATTAATGGCCAGACAACTGCGCCAACACCCACGGCACCTACAGCATATGAGGCTGTAAACAAAAATTCTCTTCTTTCTGGCTTTTTATCTGACATTTTTATAAATATTATTGTTAAAATTTATTTAATATACAATTTCTTATAAGATAATAGTTTTTTTTCTACTGAAAGAATGACACATAAATATGAGCCATAGACTAAAAATTGCATTATATGAACCAGATATTCCACAAAATACGGCAGCAATAATTAGAACATGTGCCTGTTTAGGCGCAAAACTTGAAATTATTGAGCCATGTGGTTTCCTTCTAAGTGATAAACGGTTTAAAAGAGTGGTGATGGATTATATGGATTGGGATAAAATTGATTTATATCAAAGTTCTGAACATTTCTTTAATGCAAAAAAGAATCAAAGAATTGTATTGATGACAACAAAGGCATCAATATCTTATACAAAATTTAAATTTGATAAAAATGACACAATATTATTTGGAAGAGAAAGTGCTGGAGTTCCTGAAAAGGTTCATAAATTAATAAATGACCGTTTAAAAATACCCATGAATGAAAATACTAGATCACTTAATATTGCATCTTCAGTTGCAATTGTTTTAGCAGAAAGTTTAAGGCAATCAAAATTAATATAATGGATAACGAAATTAAAAAAGACCTCACTAGTAATTGGTTTAAGCTATTACAAAATGCTATTTGTAATGACATCGTTAAATTAGAAAAAAATAAGATTAAATTTGATTCAACAACATGGAAAAGAAACAAAAATAAAGATGAAGGTGGTGGTGAGTATAGAATTATAAAAGGTGGTAAAATTTTTGAAAAAGTAGGTGTAAATTTTTCAAAAGTCTATGGAAAATTTCCAAAAAAATTTCAAAAAAATATTCCTGGAGCAAGTAAAGACCCTAGATTTTGGGCTTCTGGAATTTCAATAGTAATGCATATGCAAAATCCTCATATTCCAGCAATGCATTTTAATACTAGATATATTTGTACAACGCAAAATTGGTTTGGTGGAGGTATGGATGTAACTCCTACAATAAAAGATGATAATGAAAAAAATAAATTTCATCAAACTTTAAAATCAATGTGTAATCGTCATAATAAAAATTATTATAAAAAGTATAAAAAATGGTGTGATGAATATTTTTACTTACCCCACAGAAATGAAGCTAGAGGAATTGGCGGAATTTTTTTTGATTATAAGAAAGATAATTTTGAAAGAGATTTCAAATTTGTACGAGATGTAGGAGTTACATTTCAAATGATATTTAATAATATTATTGAAAAAAAGATTGAGAAAAAATGGACTTTAAAAGAAAAAGAGATGCAGTATATTAAAAGAGGTAGATATGCAGAATTTAATTTGTTGTATGATAGGGGTACCAAATTCGGCTTACAAACCGGTGGAAATGTAGAAGGCATATTAATGTCATTACCGCCAATTGCTAAATGGAAATAAAAAAATGGATAAAGAACCAATAACATTAAATGGTTTAAACAAACTAAAAGAGGAATTAGTTTTTTTAAAAGAAAAAAAGAGACCAGAAATTGTAGCTGCAATTGCAGAAGCAAGATCACATGGGGATCTCAAAGAAAATGCGGAATACCATGCTGCTAAAGAGGAACAATCTCATAGTGAAGGAAGAATAACAGAAATTAACGATATCATTGCAAGAGCTAATGTTATTGATGTAACAAAATTAAATAATGATGGAAAAATAATCTTTGGTTCCACTGTATTTTTGGAGAACCTAGATAATGGTGAAAAAATTAGCTATAAAATTGTTGGAAAAGATGAAGCAGATCTAAAACAAAAACTAATTTTTTTTCAATCACCAATTGGTAAGGGTTTAATTGGAAAAAATAAAGATGAACTAGTTGAGATAACAACTCCTGCTGGAGTAAAAAATTTTGAAATTAAAGACGTTAAATATATTTAGCTTTTAATAATTTTTTGAATTTGTTTTTCTGAAATTTGGAAACCATTTTTAACCCATGTTTCCTCTATTAATTTTAATTTAATTCCTAATAATTTTCCTTCTGGAATTTTGTATTTACTCATAAGTACATTTGCTCCTATTGGCAATGTTGGGATAATTTTATCTTTATATAACTCAGCTAACTTAAGTAGTTTTTTTTCAACTGTTTTAGATGTAAATAATTTAAAGTTGATAATATCAATTACAGCTTGTCTGCCATTAAAATAAAAAATTTCATTAAAATTCTTTTCAGTAAAATTTTTAATACTTGTATTTTCTTTATAAAAAAAATCAATAACCTTTAATCTTTTTTGATCTTTTTTAGAGATATTAAATTTGTAAATAAAATAATCAACGTTATCAGATCCATCTACTATCATAAGCGATAAAAGAAATATAAAATCAATTTTAGATAAATTTTTAAGAGCATAAGAATTTAATTTTTTTAAATTTTGTAAATTTTTTAACTGAGGAAAAATAATTTCTAAAAGTTTTAGGCCAATCTCATCTTTAAATATTTTAATAAATGCACTTGATTTTGTAAGTTTCTTTAGCTCATCTATTAATCTTTCTGAAGATAGTTTAGAAACACCTTCAATATTTCTTTTTATTATTTTAATGATCTCAGGATTGTGACTTTGATTTGAATAATTTAGAAAAAATCTGATATATCTCAGAATGCGTAAATAATCTTCTTTAATTCTATCTTCTGCATTACCTATAAAATTAATAATTCCATTTTCTAAATCTTTTTTGCCGTCATATGGATCAAACAAATTTCCTTCTTTATCTGAATATACAGAGTTAATAGAAAAATCTCTTCTTGCAGCATCTTCTTTCCAATCAAGAGAAAATTCAACATTTGCATGTCGTCCATCGGTAGTGACGTCTTTTCTTAATGACGTAATTTCATATTTATATTCATCAATTATCGCTGTGATGGTTCCGTGTTCGAGCCCAGTTTCATAAAAGTTTATATTTTTTTTTTTAAGAGCATCACAAACTTCACTTGGTTTTAAATTCGTAGCTAAGTCAATATCATCAACAACTTCTTTTTTAATAATTTTTCTTATACATCCTCCAACATATCTAACTTCACTGTTATCTGAATAAGTATTAAGCGCTTCAAAAATTTTATTAGCTGGCGTTTGTTTTGTTAAATTTGCAACGCTATGGCTTATATAATTAAGATTGCTAGATCTAAAAAAAAATTTATTTAAAAAGTTTTCCATAAATGGCTGGGGCGCTAGGATTCGAACCTAGGATGCCGGTACCAAAAACCAGTGCCTTACCACTTGGCTACGCCCCAATATTATTTTCGTATAACACAAAAAAATAAAATTTATATAGTTTTTGATGTAATGCACCAATAATTTCTATATTTTCTTTTAAATCTAACTTTTGCTAATTCACAATCTTGTTTTTTTTGGTAATACGCAACTAATACTGAACCAGAGCCTGTCATTCTAACAAATAGCGGCTTATTCAAATTTTCTAAAAAAGATTTGATTATTCTAAGTTTTGGATATTTTGAGAATGCTACTTTTTCCAAAGCATTTTCTTGTTTCAATAAAAACTTCGGACTAAACATATTTTGTTTGGGGTCATTAAAAATTGGTTTTGTATATTTTTTTACCCCTGAATAAATTTTTTTTGTAGAACATCCAAAATTAGGTCGAACAAGCAGAGTGTGAAAATTTGGACTTTTTGGAAACTTTTTAATTATATTTTTTGATGACAATACAGTGTTAATTGGATTGATGCCTAAAATCACATCTGAACCAATTGAATTAGTTATCTCTAAAATTTTTTTTTGATTTAATTTTATGAATTTTTTTTTTATTAAAAAACTAAAAATATTTGCTGCATTCATTGATCCACCTCCAAGACCAGCCTCTTGTGGTATATTTTTTTTTATCTTTATTTGAAACTTTTTGTTATTCAATAATTTTTGGTCATCTAAGATAGTAAACAATTTATTTACTGTATTATTTTTATTTATATTTTTAGAAAAAATTCCATAAAAAGAAACTTTATGTTTTTTGCTATTAATCTTTTTAATAGTAATTAAATCGTGCAATTTAATAAATTTAACAATACTTTCAATTTTATGAAGTTTGGTACGTTTTCCAGTTACATGAAGTGCTAAATTGATTTTACCAAATGATTTTACTTTATTGATATTCATCTAAGATTTTTTGAGACCTTCAATAATTTTAATATTTACTTTTTTTTTAATTTGTTCATCAGCGTTGTCTAAACTTAAAACATAGTTCCAAAAATATCTTGCTTGAATTTTTCTATTTAATTTCCACAAAATATCACCGTAGTGATCATTTACAGTCGCATCTTCTGGCATTAACTCTACTGCCTTTTTTAAATATTTTTCTGCTTCAATATAATTTTCTATTAGATAATAAGCCCAACCAATTGAATCTGTAATATATGGGTCATTACTGCTTAAGGTGTAAGCTTTCTCTAGCATTTCCATCGCTTCATCTATTTTGTAATCACGTTCTAGCCAAGAATAAGCCAAATAATTTAAAACATAAGCATCATCTGGATTAATTTTTAGAGAATTTAGCAAATCTTTATCGGCTTTTTCATAATTGCCTAATCGCTCATAACTACCTCCCCTTCTGTATAATAAATCAGATTTCATTTCAAGATTGTCACTCAATGATGAAATAATTTTAGTATAATGCTCTATTGCTTTTTCATAATTTTTTGAATTTTTATAAAAATTTGCAATATCAAAAACAATTTTTATATTTGGTTCGTTAATTTTATTAAACTTAGAATTTATGAAATCTATTCCTTCATTATATCCTTTTTTTTTGATAATTATTTGAGCTTCTTTTTTTAATCTAAACCAATAATAGAACTCATATTTCTTATCAAAGTTTTTCAAAACTTTTTTGGCCTTGTCATATTCTTCATTAACAAAAAAATTTTCAGCTACAAGCGACAAATTCAAAATAAATTTTGGATTTAGATAGCTTGAAAGGTTTAAATAAAAATTAGACTTTTCGATATCTTCTTCAGATGAATAAAGATTTGAAATTAAAAATAAAAACTCACCAATAATATCATTCTGATTATTGCATGAAAAAATTTTACTAAATTCTTTAAATTTTTCATCTTCAACCCAACTTTTACTTTGAGATAATAATAAGGTTGAATTTATATATTCGAGTTGGTTTGAAACTGCATTTGCTTCATCTATCTTATTATTTTCAATTAAAAAATTGATGTAAAAAAATATGTATCTTGAATAATCTCCATCTGGGTTATTGATTAAATTTAAAAATGAAGATCTGGTACTTTCTTTTTGCAAATAGCATCTTTGAAATGCTTGATTAATAATTGATATATTTCCAAAATTTTTTTTATTAGTTAATATTTTTTTATTTTTAAAAGTGTAGAGAAACTGTCTTAAAGTTTCAAAAATGACTAAATTAAATCTATTTTCATTTTGAAATCTTAAGCTTAAATCTAGATATTTTTCAGCTTGATCTAAATTATTTGTCTTTAAACTATCGGCTATTAACAGCATATAAGCATCAAAAAAATCTAAATCATCTTCATTAGTGTCATTTTTTATTACATTAATAGCTTGAGCCACTTTATTATCTAAAACTAAAGAATAAGTGTATCGTTTTAAATATGGATTATGTTTTTTAAGCAAAACCTTAGAAGCATTAAAAAATTTTAGCGCATCAGAATTATTTTTATTTTCAGACGCAATAATTCCTGAAAAATAATTTGATAAGTCTCTTGAATTAAACTCGTTAAAACTAGCACTTTTAGAATACACTGGTGTCTGATACAATAATGCTAGGATAACAAATAGTTTTGTTAGTTTGTTAAACATTTAATCATTGTATGACTAAAAAAGTGATAAATCAAAAAGGCAAATTCGACGAAGAATTAATAAATACAATAGAGCCAAATTTTGTATTTAAAAACGAGCCTATTAATAGATTTAATTCAATAGTGAGTAATGAAAATGAAAATCAAACAGATAAAGCCGATCAGCTTAATACTTTAAAAAAGCAAATAAACTCAATTGAAAATTGTAATCTAAAAAATAACTCACAAAATATTGTTCTGGGAGATGGCAATATAAATAGTCCTATTATGCTTATAGGCGAGGCTCCAGGAATTGAAGAAGATAAATCTGGCACACCATTTAAAGGAGAAATTGGGGAACTATTAAACAAAATGCTTTTGGCGATACAAATTAAAATAAAGAATATTTATTGCAGTTATGCAATAAATTTTAGACCACCAGAAGATCGAAAACCTACATCAATAGAAATCAAAAGATACTCTGTTTTTCTAAAAGAGCATATTTCAATTATTAATCCAAAGATTGTTATTGTAATGGGTAGTTCTGCGATGGAGGCAGTGACAGGAATTAATACTAAAATATCTTCTGAAAGAGGAGAATGGAAAGAAGTGATATTAAAAAATGAAACTTATCCAATAATGATTACATTTAACCCTTCATATTTAATTAGATTTCCAGAAAATAAAAAATATTCTTGGGAAGATTTAAAAAGAATTAAACAAAAAATTCAAGATTTAAAAATAAAGATTTAATGAAAGTAACTGCGGGGGTCGACGAAGTTGGAAGAGGAAGTTTAATAGGTCCTGTGTACGCTGCTGCAGTAATTCTAAATAGATCGATCAATATAAAGTTATTAAAAGACTCTAAGTTGGTTGCTAAAGATAAAAGAAAATTGTTATCTAATTATATCAAAAAAAATTCAATTTGGGCTGTTGGTAAAGCTTCCGTTAAAGAGATAGACAAAATAAATATATTACAGGCAAGTTTGCTAGCAATGAAAAGAGCTATAAAAAAACTCAAAAAAAAGCCATCTCATATTTTAATTGATGGCAATAAAGTTCCTGATTTAAAAAATTATAATTTGAAAGCAGTAATTAAAGGTGATCAAAAAATTCCTTCAATCTCTGCTGCTTCTATAATTGCTAAAGTTTCAAGGGATAAGTTTATAACTACGCTTGCTAGAGATAATAAAGGATATGGTTGGGATCAAAATTTTGGCTATGGAACTAAACATCATTTAAAGGCAATTAAAAAACTTGGCATTAATAAGCATCATAGAAAAACTTTTTCCCCAATATCTAAGTTTAAGGCACACAATATATAGTTGTCATCAATTCACTTAACACAAATCGAATCCAAATAATTCAATCCTAGGTTGACCGAAGAATCCATTTGGAGTCTAATTAATTTCTACAAATGAAAAGTGAATTTAAAAATAAAATTATTAACGGAAACAGTCTCGAAGAATTAAAAAAAATTCCACGTGAAACTTTTGATTTAATTTTTGCAGACCCTCCATACAACTTACAATTAAAAAGTGAATTAACTAGACCAGATAGATCTAAGGTTAGTGCCGTTAACGATAAATGGGATCAGTTTGAAAATTTTAAAAAGTATGACGACTTTACTTATCAATGGTTGTCAGAATGTAAAAGAATTTTAAAAAAAGATGGAGCTATTTGGGTTATTGGAAGTTATCACAATATATTTAGGGTAGGAACAGCAATACAAAATTTAGGTTTTTGGATTTTAAATGATGTTATTTGGAACAAGAATAATCCTATGCCAAATTTTAGAGGAACACGTTTTACTAATGCACATGAAACTTTAATTTGGGCTTCAAAAAGTGAAAAGTCAAAATACACTTTCAATTATCAATCATTAAAATGTTTAAACGATGATCTTCAAATGAGATCTAATTGGAATTTGCCAATTTGCAGTGGGGCTGAGAGATTAAAGAAAAATGGAAAAAAAGTACACTCAACACAAAAACCAGAATCTCTTCTACATAGAGTGTTATTGGCATCATCTAATAAAAATGACATGATCTTAGATCCGTTTCTAGGATCTGGAACCACAGCAACTGTTGCAAAAAAATTGGGTAGAAATTATTTTGGTATAGAAAAAGAAAAGGTTTATTTCAAAGCAGCAGAACAAAGATTAAAAAATACAAAACCTATTGAGGATGATTTATTAGACACTCTTAAAAATAATAGATCAAAACCAAGAATACCTTTTGGCTCTTTAGTTGAACTTGGAATAATTAAACCAGGTACTAACATTTTTGATAACAAGCAAAAAATATCTGCAAGAATTATGGCTGACGGCAGCATTAAACATGACCAAACTGAGGGATCTATCCATAAAGTTGCAGCAACCATTTTAGGCGCTGAAAGCTGTAATGGCTGGACTTACTGGCATTGCGATATTAATGGAAGAATACATCCAATTGACTATCTAAGACAAAGATTAATTTCAAAAAATTAATTATTATAAATTTTACCTAAATAATTTTCTAAAAATTTCTTATTTTTTGTTAATAATTTTAAGCTGATGTTTCGAAAAAAAACTATCACTGGGTTAGATGCATGAAAAGCAAATTGATTTAATTTTGATCTGTTGTTAATCATTTTTACTTTTGCAACTCTGTTTTCATAAAAATTATTTTTATTATTTATAATATTTTCAAATAATTCTGATGCACCCTCGATTGATTGTGATGCTCCTTGGGCAAATGAAGGTGGAAAGGCAAAAAATGCGTCTCCTAATAAAAAGATATTTTTACCAGGTTTGAGGTAACCTTTGCTAACAAAAACTGGGAAGCATTTAATATTATTAATATTTTCTAGAACAGTTGTTGAAAATTCATTTTGTAGTTTGTCTTTAATGCCCTGAATGAAAGTTTCTTCTTTAAAAAGGGTGTAATTCTCGAGCTCCTTTGCTTTTAATTGATATTTTAAAACTCCAATAAAGTTATAATTTTCATTTTCTTTATTTACTGGATAAATCACATAATGAAAATTGTGCCCCATGAATAAAGAAATATTTTTTTCATTTAAATTATGAAGTTTGTTTTTTGAAATATTACCCCTAATTGCAACGGAATTATTATAAGAAGACTTTATTTCATTATTAGAAATTAATGATTTTCCTTTTGAAAAAACACCATCAGAAATAATTAAATGATCACAAATTGCTTTGTTATTTTCATTAAAAGTTAAATATATTTGATCATCTTTTTTTTCAATTTTTTCAATACTGTGGTCATACTTAATTACATTATCGTTTAATCTATCTTTTAAAAATTGAACTAATTTAGATCTTTTTAGCGTTGTATACTTACAGTCCTCAGAATTAAAATCTGAAATATTTAGATCACATATTTTTTTTTTTTGTTTGATTGTATAAAAATCAATTTTTTCGGGATTAAATATGTCTTTACTTTCTAAAGTATTAAATTCAATTCTATTAAGAAGTTTGATGCTATTAGTTGATAACTGTATTCCATACCCTCCATCTAAATTGATTGATGTATTTTTTTCATAAATATCTACCTGATAATCTTGATTTTCTTTAAATAAGTTTGCAATAAATAAACCTGAAATGCCCGCTCCTATTATCGCAATTTTTTTCATTTATTATTTTCTAAATATCTAACAATTTTTTTTGTAAAAGAGGGTAAAGTATAGTTTTTTAATTTTTTAGGATCAATCCAATAAGACAAAGGTATAGATTTAATCACATTATTATATTCAATTTTAATGTTCATATTCATATTAGACATTTTAAAATTTATATTTTGAGTAAAATTTTTAGGCTTAATTAATTCATGCATTGGAAAAATATTAAAATTCTTCAAAAAATTAAACTTAATATTTTTAACTAATAAATATTTATTATTCTTTTTATAAACTTTAAGTAAAAAGTATTTATTTTTATTCTTTTTTTTAATTTTGGTTAATACAAAATCCTTTTTTATAAAAGATTTACAATTTCTTGATATTGGACATTTATTACAAAGTGGATTACTTGGTTTACAAATTAATGCTCCTAATTCCATCAGAGCTTGGGCATAATCACTAGACCTTATGGACGTTCCAAAAATTTTTTTTTTTTCAATTAAATTTTCTTTTTGAATTTGTTTTTCTTTTTTTAAATTAAGATATCTTTTTAAAACTCTTTCAACATTTCCATCTAAAGGGATTAAAGGTTTATTGAAAGCAATAGCTGAAATTGCACTTGCAGTATAATCTCCAATACCAGGTAAAGATTTTAATTCTAAAAACTTACTAGGTAATTTTTTATTAAAATCATTAATAATAACTTTCGCAGCTTTTTTTAAATTTCTAACTCTAGAATAGTAACCAAGACCTTCCCAAAGCTTAATAAGTTTTTGATTATTATAATTAGCCAAAGTTTCTAAATCAGGAATATTTTTGATAAACCGATTAAAATAAGGAATCACTGTTTTAACTTGGGTTTGTTGAAGCATAAATTCACTAACTAAAGTGTAATATTGCTTTTTTTTTAAGGAAGTCTTTTTTCTCCAGGGTAATGATCTTTTGTGAATATCATACCAATTAAGAATTTTATTTGTTATTATTAAATCTTTCATATGCGGACTAAAAATAATATTAATCAGAGAAGTAATACCGTTCAAGGTTTAAGATCTTTTAAAGACACTTTGCCTAAAAATGTAAAAAAAATTATTAATAAAAAAGGTCATATTTATTCTGAAACACTCTCCAATTGGAAGTATATAGTTGGAATAGAATTATTTAAATTTTGTTATCCAAAAACTTTTAAGAACTCTAATAAGTTTGGTGTTAGCACCTTAGTGATTATGGTAAAAAGAGGTCATGAGGTTGACATGGAATACTCAAAAAAAGAAATTTTAGATAAAATGAATAGTTTTTTTGGTTATACAGTTGTTGAAAAATTGAAGTTTATTAGCTTTGATGATCAGCAAAAAATTATTTCACATGATATTGATAATCGAGAAAATGTCGCAAATAAAAAATATCAAAATAAAATAAATGATGTTAAAAATGAAAAAATTAAAAAGTCATTAATTGAACTAACCAAGGTATTTAAAGAAAAATGAAAAAATTTTTATTATTTATAACAATATTTTTATGTACTATTTCTAAAATAAACGCTGAGAGTATCAAAAGAATTACTGTTGGCAATATTGATGCAAAAATAACTATTATTGCGTTTGAGTCATTAACTTGTAGTCACTGTGCAAATTTTCATAAAGATGTTTATCCTCAGCTTAAAAAAGAATATCTTGATACTGGTTTAGCTAAAATTGAATTTAGACATTTTCCACTAGATATTGCTGCTTTCAACGCATCTAAAGTTTCGCAGTGTAAGAATGATGGTGACTCATCTATGCTTAATAGTTTGTTCGCAAATCAACAAAAATGGGTCAAAGGCAGTTCAGTAGAAGAAGCCAATGAAAATCTTGAAAAGTTTTTGGAAAGTGAAGGTTTCAGTATAGATTTTAAAAAATGTATTAAAAATAAAGAAATTGAAGAATTTGTATTAAACGATCGAATCGATGGTGTTAAAAAATTTAAAGTAAATTCTACTCCTACGATAATAATTAACGATAAAAAGTTCGAAAAATCTCTTAATTACAAAAATTTAAAAAAAGCTCTAGAAAAACTGATATAAGTTAAACCATGGAGTTTAAAAAAATCCAGTTAAATGGATTTAAATCTTTTGCTGATAAAACAAATTTCTTAATTGAAGAAGGGCTTACTGGAATTGTTGGTCCTAATGGATGTGGAAAATCAAATATTGTTGAATCTTTAAGATGGGTTATGGGAGAAACATCTGCCAAGAGTATGCGTGGATCAGGAATGGAGGATGTAATTTTTTCTGGAACCTCTAATAAAGCCTCGAAAAATATTGCTGAAGTTTCAATTGATGTTGAAAATAAGAATAATGAAGGACCGGTTCAATACCGTGAGCTTGAAGAAATCAGCGTAAGAAGAAAAATTGAAAAAGATAAAGGTTCAAAGTTTTATATTAATGACAAAGAAGTTAGGGCAAGAGATGCTCAAATGTTTTTTGCCGACCTGTCAACTGGTGCTCATTCACCTTCAATGATTAGTCAAGGCCGTATAGGAGCTTTAGTAACAGCAAAGCCAACAGATAGAAGAGCTATATTAGAAGAAGCTGCAGGAATATCAGGATTACATGTAAGAAGACACGAAGCTGAACTAAGGTTGGGTGCTGCAGAAAATAATCTTAAAAGAGCAGATGAACTTAGAAGACAACAAGAAAAACAATTGGCTAATCTTCAAAAACAAGCTGAAGAAGCAACAAAATATAAATTAATCACTGATCAAATTAAAAAAATAGAAGCTGGACTTTATTACTTGAAATTAATTGAGATAGACAAGGAAATCCAAATTGAAAATGAAATTAATAGCGAGGCTGGAGGTGAAGTTGAAGGTTTTAATACTAAAATATCTGAACTGGAAAGTTTAATCAAAACAGCAATGGATAAAGTTTCGCCATTAAGAGTAAAAAATATTGAAAATTTATCTAGAATTCAAAGATTAAACCTAGAACTCCAAAGTTTAGATGAAGAAAACACAAGAACACAAGATGAAATTGAAGCTATTAAAAAATCTCTTCAAACTCTAGATGAAGATATCACTAGAGAAAGAGGTATTATAATAGATGCCAATTCTAATGAAAAAAGACTTAAAGAAGAAAAAGCTGATCTAATAGAAGTTGACTCAAAATATTTTGAAACAGAAAAACTATCCAATGAAGAATTAGAAAACGCAAAGACAAAACTTAAAGAAGAACAAAAGGCAGTTGATGACGTGGTTAATACTATTGCGGAAGGTACAATAAATATAAGTGTTGGACCCATCAAAAATGTTAAAAATTCTATTGATAGAGTGAAAGAACTAATTGATAGGAATGAAATAAATCAGGCGGTTACTTTGTTAGATAGATGCAACATGGAGCTTGATAGTTTTTTAAATGACTTAAAAAATGAAAAATCAAGGGAAGAATTATTAAGTGTTAATGAAAAATCAAAAAACATTAAACAACTTCAAGAAAAATATGCAGACGCATATAGTAAAAATCAATCAATCAAAAATGAGTCTATTAAACGTAATGAAAGAATTAAAACTATTGAAACTGAAATTGAAAGTTGGATAAATTTATTATCAAATTCAGAAAAAATGGTTTTAGAATTAACTGAGAGAAAAAATAAATTAACAACACAATTAAAAGAATTAGATAATCAGCCTAGTGTTCAAGCTGAAAGAAAAGGTCAAATTTCTGAAAACTTAAGAATTTCTGACAAAGAAAAAATTGATAATGATGAAATCATAAAAGAAACGGATCAAAAAATTGAAACTTTAAGAGCAAAATTAAATGAGATACAAGAACAATCAATTCAAATCAGAGAACGAAAAGCAAGTTCTGGTGCAACTATTGAAGGATTACAAAAAAGAAAAAGTGATTTACTAGATAGAATTAGTTCTGAACTTAGTTTAACTGAAGAAAATATTTTAGAAAATTCTAACTTAAATGGTGTTGAAGAACTACCAAATGCTGTTGATCAGGAGGACTCTTTAGATAAAAAAAAACAAGAAAGAGAAAGATTAGGATCAGTAAACTTAAAAGCAGATGAAGAAACAAGTAAATATGAAGATGAAATAAAAAAAATGGAGCAAGATCGTTCAGATCTAGTTACAGCAATAGTTAAATTAAAAGAAAGCATTAATGAGCTTAACCAAAAAGGAAGAGAGCGTCTAACCGAAGCGTTTGAAAAAGTTAATAGGAAATTTAATGAAGTTTACACAAAACTTTTTAATGGTGGAAATGCTAAACTTGAGCTAGTTGACTCAGATGACCCTTTAGAAGCGGGGTTGGAAATGTTAGTAAGTCCCCCTGGAAAAAGACTTCAGTCAATAACTTTATTATCTGGTGGAGAACAAGCATTGACTGCTTTGTCATTAATTTTTGCAGTTTTTTTAACCAACCCTTCACCAATTTGTGTATTAGATGAAGTAGATGCGCCACTTGATGATGCTAATGTAACAAGGTTTTGTAGCCTTCTTGAAGAATTAATTAAAATAACAAACACAAAATTCATAATTGTAACTCACCATGCTTTAACAATGTCCAAAATGAACCGACTTTACGGGGTAACTATGCCAGAAAAAGGAATTAGTCAGCTGGTTGCTGTAGATCTCCAAAAAGCAGAAAGCATGGTTGCTTAACTAAATAAATGCCTAAAGATCAGTTTAAAACTCGCTTGGAGATTGCAAAAAAGAAGATTTCAAAGAAAAATTTATATAATAAGAACAATAACCCCTCTCCTATTGGAACAGCCTTTAAATTAAGCACTGAATTGGTGTCCGCAGTGGTAGTAGGGACAATTATTGGGTTTATTTTTGACAAGACCTTTGGTACTAAACCCTGGTTTATATTAATATTTTTTTTTGTAGGTGTGGTTGCTGGAATAACTAACGTAATTAGGTCTGCAAAAAATATGCAAAAATAGATAGAATTTTATGGCTGGAAATCCAATGACCCAATTCAATGTACATAGAATTGGACCTGAAATTAAAGTAGGAGCATTTGATATATCTTTTACAAACGCAAGTTTGTTTATGATTATAAGTTCAGTTGCTATTTTATTAATTTTTAATCTTGGCTCTAAAAAAAATTCATTACTGCCTAATAAAATTCAACTTTTGGCAGAACTAAGTTATACCTTTGTATCCAAAATGATTAATGACACTGCTGGATCAAAAGCAAAACCGTATTTTGCATTTATCTTTTCTCTTTTTATGTTTGTTCTTTTTTGTAACATGTTCGGAATGATACCTTATACTTTTACAGTAACTAGTCACATTATAGTTACTTTTATACTTGCTTCATTTATTTTTATTGGAGTTACAGTTATTGGATTTATAAAACATGGTTTTGGTTATTTAAAACTATTTGTTCCAAGTGGAGTGCCAGCAGTATTACTTCCTCTAATAGTAGTTATAGAAATTATTTCATATTTAAGTAGACCAATCAGTTTATCTGTAAGGTTATTTGCCAACATGATGGCTGGGCACACTATGATGAAAGTTTTCGGAGGCTTTGTAATAAGTCTTGGAATAGTTGGTGGATGGCTTCCACTGAGTTTTTCGGTTGCATTAACAGGTTTGGAGATACTAGTTGCTTTTCTTCAAGCATATGTTTTTGCAATCTTAACCTGCATCTATTTAAATGATGCATTAAATTTACACCATTAATTAACATAGGAGGATATAATGGAATTAGAAGCAGCAAAAATGATCGGAGCAGGTTTAGCAGCAATAGCTTTAGCTGGTGCCGGTGTTGGTATTGGAATAATTTTTGGAAATTATTTGTCTGGTGCTATGAGAAACCCATCAGCGGCACAGAAACAATTTCCTAATTTGCTTTTAGGTTTTGCACTTGCAGAAGCAACAGGATTATTTGGATTAGTAGTTGCGTTAATCATTCTTTTTGCGTTTTAAATTAATGATTAAAAAAATATATTTTCAGTCGATATTTTTTAGCTTCCTTTCTTTGGAAGCTTTTGCAGCTGAAAGCGGAGGTATGCCTCAATTAAATCCTGAATTTTGGATTTCACAAATTTTTTGGTTAACACTTACCTTTGGAATTTTGTATTTAGTTTTATCTAAATTTATCCTTCCAAAAATTGGTGGTAACTTAGAGTCTAGAAAATCCCAAATATTAGAAAATATTGAGGCTGCAGAAAAACAAAGAGAAAGTAGTGAAGCAAAGCTTAAAGAGTATGAAGAAATTGTTACAAAAAGCAAACTTGAGGCTAAAAATATTTTTAATCAAGCAAGAGAAAAAGCATTAAAAGAAATAAATTCTAAAAAAGAAGTGCTAGATAAACAAATTGATGAGGAAATCGTAAAAGCTGAACAAGAAATTAAGACTCTACAAAGCGGTGCTGCTGATAAAATCAATAAGATAGCAATAGATACATCGTCTGAACTAATACAAAAACTTATTGGAGCTGAAGTAAACAATAGCAGCATATCAGCAATTGTTGATGATTTGTCAAAAAGAAGTGGAAATAAATATTATGGCAATTGATGCAACTTTTTGGGTAGCAGTATCTTTCATTATATTTTTTGGAGCTTTAATCTACATTAAAATTCCACAAAAAGTTACAGAGATGTTAGATAAGATGATCTCTGATATTAAAAATGAGATTGATGAAAGTGAAAAATTAAGAACTGAAGCAAAGATACTACTTGATAATGCTCAAAACAAATTGGATACAGCACAATCAGTTAATAATGAAATTTTAGAAGAAGCGAAGAAAGACTCTGACAAGCTTATAATTGAATTAAATGACAAATTTCATAAATCATCAGAAATTAAAAAAAATTTAACTGAGAATAAAATAAGCCAGATGAAAGAAGCAGCTATCAAAGAAATTAAAGATGCGTCAATTAAAATTGCTGTAGACTCAGTTAAAAAAATTATTACGACATCTATTGATAAATCTAAGCTTGATGCAGTATTTCAAAAAAACTTAGATGAAACTAAAGAAGAGTTAAAAAAAATTAACTCATAATATTCTTACAATTTTTTTAAAAAACTATAAATTATTAAAATGAATTCTATAGTTATTGGTTCCGGATTTGGTGGAATTGCTGCAGCTCTAAGGCTGAAAGCAAAAGGTCATAAAGTTACATTGGTGGAAAAACATTCTGATCTTGGGGGTAGAGCTAGAGTGTTTAGAAAAAATGGTTTTACCTTTGACGGCGGACCAACAGTAATTACTGCACCATATTTAATTAACGAATTATTTGAATTATTTAAAAAAAATCCAGGCGATTATATTAAACTTTCGCCACTTAAAATTTGGTACCAATTCATTTTTGAAGATAAAACAAAATTTGATTATTCAGGAGATGAGTCGGAAATGAAAAATCAAATTCAAGAAATAAATACTGAAGATATAAAAGGTTATGAAAGGTTAGTAAATTTTACAAAAAAAATTTTTGACAAAGGTTTTACTGAACTTGCAGATGTCCCTTTTGATAAACCATTTGTGATGATGCAACAATTGCCTGCCCTTTTAAAACTTAAAAGTTATAAATCTGTCTATTCCCTAGTTTCTTCATATATTAAGAGTGAAAAATTGAGAAGAATGCTTAGTATGCACCCTCTTTTAGTTGGTGGAAACCCTTTTACAACAACCTCTATTTATGGACTAATTTTGTACTTAGAAAAAAAATGGGGAATACATTATTCGATGGGTGGAACTGGAAATATAATAAAAGGTTATGAAAAATTAATGAATGAGGTTGGAGTAAAGATATTAAAAGAAAGTGAAGTTACCAAAATAATTTCAAAGAATAATAAAATTTATGGCGTACAAATAAATAATCAAACTAATATAGATGCTGATAACGTGATTTGTAATGCAGATCCACCTGCTGTATATGAAAAATTGTTAAGTCAAAATAACAATAATTCACTCCTATTTAATTGGAAAAAAAATCGTATGGAATATTCTATGGGGTTGTTTGTATATTATTTTGGAACAAAAAAAATTTATGAGAACGTTGAACATCACACAATAAAATTTGGCAATAAATATAAAGAACATCTAGATGATATATTTGATAAAAAAAAATTAAATGAAGATATTAGCTATTATCTTCATAGACCAACAGCGACTGATAAGTCAATGGCTCCTGAAGGTAGCGATTGTTTTTATGTGTTAGTCCCAGTTCCTAACAATCAATCAAAAATTGATTGGGATATTGAAGGTGAAAAAATGAAAAAATTAGTGATAGGTAAAATGGAAAAAGATTTGATGCCTAACCTTAAGGAAAATATTGTAGAAGATTTTTACCTTACACCAGATTACTTTGAAAAAGATTTGAATACTAAATATGGTTCTGGTTTTTCTATTCAGCCAAAATTTACTCAATCAGCCTACTTTAGATTTCATAATAAATCAGAGGTATATGATGGTCTTTACTTTGTTGGAGCAGGAACCCATCCTGGAGCTGGGGTGCCAGGTGTGTTGTCTTCTGCAAAGGTATTAGATAAAATCATATAATGGCTGATCAGAGTTATTTATCGATATACGCAAAATCATTTAATTGGGCAGGTTTTTTCTTGCCAAAACAAACTTATTTAAAATGTTCAGCTTTGTATGATTTTTGCAGAGTTGCTGACAATATTGCAGATAGCGATGAAGCAATTGAGATAAAAAAAATAAAATTTTTAGATTTTAAAAATAATTTTAATAATCAAAAATTTGATGATCCTATTATTAAAAATATGTGGCAACTTATAAATGAATTTAATATTCCCTTAAAAGTCGTTCATGACTTATTGGATGGAATAAATTCTGATATTCAAAAAAATATAAAATTGAACAAAAAAAAAGATTTATTACTCTATTCTTATAGAGTGGCAGGTACTGTTGGTTTAATGATGGCTAAAATTTTAAGAGTAAATAAAAAAAGCTCATTAAAATCAGCTATTGATCTTGGTATTGCTATGCAATTAACAAATATATCTAGAGATGTTGTTGAAGATCTTAATTTTGGAAGATCTTATATAAATCTTAATTTTGAAGAGATAAAATCTACTATAGAACTTTCTGAAAGTTATTATGAAAACTCATTCTATTCAATCAAACAAATTCCTTTCACTTTTCGTTTTGCAATTTTAGTTGCTAGAAGAGTTTATAGAAAAATTGGTTATAAAATTTTAAAAAAACAAAATTTAGAAAATTATAAAAAATCTGGGAAAATTTATGTTTCAAACATTGAAAAAATAATTGAAACTTTGTTATCTATTTTTGACTTAATTAAGATATCACTTATAAGTAAAAACGATGATAATATTGAACATAATCATGATTTAATTAATGAAGTAATAAATTTAAATGAAAGAATTTGATTATATAATTATAGGTGGAGGTTGTGCGGGTCTCTCATTAGCATATGAAATGGAAATTTATGATAAATTAAAAGATAAAACTTTAGCAATCATTGAGCCAAGAGAAGAATATATAAGAGATAAAACTTGGTCTTTTTGGAAGGTTTTTTCACATAATTTCGATGACTGTATTAAAAAAAACTGGAATAATTTTACAATAAATACTCCAGATGAAACAAAATATGTAGATTGCCAATCTACCCCATATCAGACAATTGATAGCGGTATGTTTTACGAAAAAATACTTTCAAAAATTAAATTAAATAAAAATATTCACTTTTTTAAAAGCATTGATGAACTAGATAAGTCAAATTCAATTGTATTTAATAGTGTACCTAATTTTGAAAACAAACAGAATGAGTTATGGCAGCATTTTTGTGGAGTTGAAATAGAAACTGATAAAGACTTTTTTGATGATGAAATATTTAATTTAATGGACTTTGCTTGTGATCAAAGAAACAAAGTTCATTTTTTTTATACGCTACCATTTACAAAAAGAAATGCATTAATTGAAACTACGTGGATATCCGAACTAAATGATGAAAAACTTAAAGATTATGATGAACAAATTGATGATTATTTAAGCAAACACCTAAATATCAGAAACTGTATAATCAATTTTAAAGAAACTGGTGCAATTCCACTTTTTAGACAAAAAAATAAAAATAAATTCAATGAAATTTACATAGGTTCAGCGGGAGGCATGACTAGATTAAGTACGGGTTATGCTTTTCTAAATATTCAAGAACAGAGCAGATATATAAGAGAAAACATAGAAAATATAAAAAATATAAATTTATTTAAAATTAATTCAAAATATGATTTTTTGGATAAAATCTTATTAAGAGTTCTTAAAAATAATTCTACTGAAATGGGTAATATATTTTTCAAGGTTTTTAATTCAAAACCTAAAACAGCTATTAATTTTTTATCAAATAAAAGCAGTTTTTTTGAAGATTTGGAAGTTATTCTAAAAATGCCTAAGTGGAAATTTTTAAAAGAATTAATTTAAAATGAACAATAAAATAAAAAAAATAAATCTAAATCATTCATTTATTTTTTTCTTTGTCGTAAATTTTTTTTGTGTTTTATCTTTTAAGTATAGTAATTTAGATATTTCATCAATTTTGTGTTTACTTTTAATTTTAATTATAGGTGTTTCCCATGGTTCATTAGACCATATTAAGGGAAAAAAACTGCTTGAGTTATTTAATATAAAATCAAATTATATATTCTACATTACATATATTTTAGTTTCTACGGCAGTCATAATAACTTGGATACTATTGCCATCAATGACTTTAATTTTTTTTTTAATAATCGCCTCCTACCACTTTGGTAAAGAGGATACGCAATTTTTGATTAATGATAGATCTTATTTCACTCAAATGCTTTATTTTTTTAAAGGATTTTTAACTATACTTGCTCCCTTGTATTTTCATTTTCAGGAAACTATAGCGATTTTCAAATTATTATTAATTGATAATGAGATGTTTTATTTAAGTTTAAATTTTATTGAGACAAATAAAGTAATTCAAATAGGAATAATCTGCAGCACCTTATCTAGTATTTTTCTTTTCATAAAGAATTTTGAAATCAAAAAATTTGTAATTTTTTTAGATTATTTTTCAATTTTAATATTAAATTACTATTTATCTCCCCTGCTAGCTTTTACTGTTTATTTCTGTTTTTTACATTCAATTAGACATTCAATTTCACTAGCTATCGAGCTTGATCCATATAGTGTAGTTAATGGATTTAAATTGTTTGTTAAAAAAGCTTTACCTTTGACAATTTTGACAGGTGTTTTTTCTTTTATTGCACTGTATCTACTAAGTAATTCATATAATTTAGATAGTGCAATTTTAAAAATAATATTTATAGGTTTGGCGTCTTTAACCTTTCCGCATATATTGCTGGAATATTTTTTAGAAAAAAATGAAAAATAAAGAATTAAAAATATTATTATCTGCACCTCGTGGTTTTTGTGCTGGTGTTGAAAGAGCTATAGAGATTGTAGAAAAATCAATTCAAAAATATGGTGCACCAGTTTATGTCAGACACGAAATTGTTCACAATAAATTTGTTGTTGATGATTTAAGAAAAAAAGGAGCTATTTTTGTAGAAGAGCTTGAAGAAATAAAAGATAAGTCAAGACCAGTTATATTTTCAGCTCATGGGGTACCCAAAAAAATACCAGAAGATGCTAAGAATTATAACTTGACTTATGTGGACGCAACATGTCCGTTGGTTTCTAAAGTACATAGAGAAGCTGAAAATTTAAATAAAGCTGGGTACCATATAATTTTAATTGGTCATAAAAATCACCCTGAAGTTATAGGTACTATGGGTCAATTACCTAAAGGATCAATTGATCTCATCCAAAATGAAGAAGAAGCAAAAAATTATGATAATAATGAAGATAAAAAAATTGCTTTTGTTACTCAGACAACCTTATCCGTGGACGATACAAAAGAAATTATTAAAATTTTAAAAAAAAGATTTGAGAATATACGAGAACCTAAAAAAGAAGATATTTGTTATGCAACAACTAATAGACAAATGGCTGTTAAAAATATAGCTAAAAATTGTGACATGTTTTTTATAATAGGTAGTAGAAATTCTTCAAACTCAGTCAGGCTAGTAGAGGTAGCCAAAAAATCTGGTTGTGAAAATTCAATGCTGATCTACTCGGACGTAGAAATACCTTATGATAAAATTCAAAACGCAAATACGATTGGTGTTTCATCAGGAGCATCAGCTCCTGAAATATTAGTGGATAATTTTATCAATAATTTAAAAAATAGATTTACCGTCAAGATAGATGAAGTAGAAATAATTAAAGAAAACGTAGTATTTAAAATCCCAAAAAAATTAAATTAAATGGCTGTTTACACAAAGATTAATAAGAAAGACATTGTTTCAATTAATGATCAGTATGAAATTGAAAAAATTACTCACTTTAAGGGTATTAAAAAAGGAATTGAGAATACAAATTACTTATTAAAAACGAAAAAAAATAAGTTTATTTTGACAATTTTTGAAAAGAGAGTTTCAAACAAAGAAATACCATTCTTCATGAGATTAATGGAAACACTTAATAACTCTAATATTAATTGTCCAAAGCCTTTAAAAAGTAAAAATGGTTCAGACTTAATAAAATTAAAAAATAAAAAAGCATGTATCGTTTCATTTATAAATGGAAAAGATAAAATTAAATTAAATCTAAAAAATTGTTTTGAAATTGGCAAAGTAATTGCAAATATTCATGAAATTACGAAAAATATTAAAATATCTAGAAAAAATTCAATGGGTATAAAAGAGCTAGGACCATTATTAAAAAGAATAAAATTTAAATCAAAAAAATTTGCTAACTTACAAAAATTTTTAACAAACAATTTAAAAGAAATTAAAAAAAATTGGCCCTCAAAACTTCCTCAGGGGGTAATACATGGAGATTTATTTATAGATAATATTTTTTTTAATAAAGATAAATTATCAGGAGTAATTGACTTTTACTTTGCTGCAAACGATTATTTTATGTATGAAATTGCAATTTGTATTAATGCTTTATGCTTTGATTTTAAAAAATCAAAATTTATAATTAATAAACAAAAAGTTAAAAACTTAATTAAAGGATATGAGAGTATAAAAAAAATCTCTTTGAAAGAAAAAAAGTCATTAAATATTTTATGTAGAGGTGCAGCGATTAGATATTTGCTTACTAGACTATATGATTATTCAAATACTCCCAAAACAGCATTAATTCAAATTAAAGATCCAAATGAATACTATCAAAAACTTATCACACATAATAATTTAGGTTCGTATAAAGATTATTTAATCTAATGATTGAAATTTATACAGACGGTTCTTGCTTAACAAATCCTGGAAATGGTGGTTGGGCAGCAATCATAAATAAAGACGGTGAAATTACAAAAATTAGCGGTAATGAAAAAAATACCACAAATAATAGAATGGAATTACTAGCCCCAATTAATGCTTTAAAAAATATGGATGCTGACTCACAAATTAAAATTTATACCGACTCTCAATACGTAAAGCTTGGTATAACTGAATGGATTAATAAGTGGGTAATTAATAATTGGCAAACATCAAAAAAAGAAGACGTAAAAAACAAAGATTTATGGATTAAATTATATGATCTTAATAAATCTTTAAGTGTTGAATGGCACTGGGTAAAAGCACATGCTGGTAACCCAATGAATGAAGAAGTTGATTTATTAGCTAAAAAAGCAGCAAATTTAGACTAATTTTATAAAATTTTCAGCAGCAGAAATTTCACAAGAACCAGCATCTTCCTCCTCTTGTAATTTGGTAACCTTTAAATTATCAACCAGCATTGTATATCTATTGGACCTAACACCAAGTCCTCTTGCACTTTTATCTACATCCGCACCAATAGCTTTAGTAAAGTTTAAAAAAGGATCTCCAACCATTAAAATTTTTTCACCCACATTATGCTCTTTACCCCACGCATTCATTACAAATGGATCATTAACTGAAATACAAATGATATGCTCAATACCTTTTTCTTTATATTGTTCAAACATATTTACATAGCCAGGCAAATGTTTTGCGGAGCATACTGAGGTATAAGCACCTGGCAGGCCAAATATAACTACTTTTTTATCTTTTAAAAATTCTTGTATTCTTATTTTATTAGGACTTCCATTTTCCATAACAAAAACTTCTGAATTTGGTATTTGATCATTTTCTTTTATATTCATTGAATTCTTTCTTTTATATG
>Ga0209657_1000297_pt1 | contig 34300 bp, 56 predicted proteins | sample SaaInlV_100m_DNA_FD_184650 | JGI IMG/M metagenome (GOLD analysis project Ga0209657, IMG submission 184650) | Marine microbial communities from expanding oxygen minimum zones in the Saanich Inlet - SI037_S3LV_100m_DNA (SPAdes) (version 2) | ecosystem: Environmental > Aquatic > Marine > Intertidal... | reverse complement strand
CATCATTCATCTTGTCGTTGTCTCGTCTAAAGAATATAGAGAGAAACATAGCACCTAGTCCGATACCACCGAATGTTAATAAAATGTAGCCTAAAATCTCAATTACCATATTCATCCTTTCATCCTTATATTTATCTAATCATAGTTACTATTATACACTAAAGATATATGCTTGTCAACCCCTTTTAAGCACTTTCTTTTGATAAATAGTAGTAGAAGTAGAGGAGGCGATGGAATGCCAGTAGCAGAGATACTTGCGGGAATTGCACTGGTTAAAGCCAGTGTATCATTCATCAAGGATAATATAAGCACTTGTAAAGATATCGGAGATATCGCAGGTGCCGTAGATAATCTTCTGAACGGAAGAGATGAAGTAAATAAGAAGTCCTCTAGCAGAGGAATGGGTATTCGGGAACAATTCGATACCACTCATATAGCCAGAGAAACTATCGATGCAAAGTTGGCAGCCGAACAGATACAAGAGATTTCTCATATGATAAATCTAAGATTCGGCCCTGATACGTGGCGTGAAATCGTAACAGAACGTGCCAGGCGCATCCAAGAACAAAAGGAACACGAGAAAGAAGTCAGACGCCGAAAGGCTAAAGAAGCCAAAGAACAAATGGAACAATTGAAGTTCATTGGGGCATCCTTCAGTATTATCTTGTGTGTTATCGGAGTAATCATAGGTTCAGTCTATTATACTAGATTATAAAAAATCGTATTCTCAGTATAAATAGTTGTGTTAATAAAGGATAAAATTATGTTTGGAATACCATTAGAAGTCATATCAATGCTGTTGTCCACGATTCTAGGTGGAATTATGAAAATGTCTGCGGACAAGAGACAGGATGAGGCAGAACGAAATGCTCAAACTCTATCATTGCTCCAACAGAATGAGAAGGGAGCAAGGCGTGCCGCTAAGATGCAGACACCTTCCGCTAAGTGGGCTCGTAAGTTCATTGTAGTGTGTTTAATGGCAATGGCTGGCTTCATACTAGTAGCACCAGTGTTATTCCACGAGAATACTAACGTGTTAACTGAAATAACACACGGATTTAAGTTGTGGTTCTTTGATTTCACTTGGAATACTAATGAGTGGAAGCAATTAGGCGGAGTAGTTACACCAGATTGGCTACCTTATGCAATAATGAACGTCTTAGGATTCTATTTTGGTACAGCGGCGGTTCAACGACAACGATGAACGAATTCTTAAAGAAGAGGATGAAAACCATTTTATGGGTTCTCATCCCGAGTATGAGTGTTGGGATTTTCTTGTTGTGTCACGCATCATTTGAAGGATGTCCAAAGAGTTGGCACCCTAGTATTGATAGTTGTATGGGACCAAAAGTGAATATTAAAGATAAAGCGTTTGGAAAGGCGTTTATAGACAGTTTATCCAGAGAAGACGGCAAAAGTTTATAATAATGGAGAGGTAAGAGTATGCAAGAAATAATGATACAGTATTGGCAATTTACAGTAGTAGCGGTTATAATAATAGTTGCTTTTGCTTTGAGGTTTATCTTCAACAAATTTGAAGGAAATCATAAGGGCATCAATTTTAAGGTAACAGATGGAATGCCTGAAATGAAGCCTATTCTAATTGAAACCGCAGGCAAAGGGTTCTTTGGAGCGATTTGGATGTGGCTTACTGGCACTCGTAAATGGGAATTGACTAAAGACTTCACGTACAAGATTGATAGACGTTTGTATATCATCCCTAAAGGATTCATATTTGACGGTGCTTCAATCCCTAAATTTCTCCGGAGTTGGTTGTCACCTGTAGGGGTTCTTCTTATTGGAGGCCTAGTCCACGACTATGGATACAAATATGAAACTCTTCGCTACAGTACAAGTAATCCAACCAAGTCTGGTAGCCCAGAGCCTACTATAGGTCAGAAAGACCAAAAGTGGATGGATGAGACATTTAGAGACATTAACATCAAAGTTAATGGATTCTATGTATTAAATTTTCTTGCCTATTACACACTAAGGCTAGGTGGTTTCGTTGCTTGGAACGGTCATAGAAAACGTGACCTCAAGTGGGATGGAAAATGAAATTAAGAGATATGATATATGCTGGCGGAATTAGCAATAGCCAATGCGGCTTTCAAGGTAATAAAGACCACTCTTGAAAATGGCAAAGAAATTGGTGAAGCAGGTGGGGCATTAGCGAAGTATTTTGGTGCCGAGAAAGAAATACAGAAACAGGCCAATTCAGGCAAAGGTGATGTATTAGAAGCCTTTCAAGCCAAAGAGGCCTTGGTTAGACAAGAGGAAGATTTGAAGTGGATGTTAAACAAACAAAGACTTCACGGTTATCAAGATTTTGTTGCCTTTAAGGTACAGTATACTAGAGATTTAAGAGAAGCAGAGAAAGAAAAGATACGACTGAGGAATAAAAAAGCCAAAGAACTTGAAGAAAATGTGATATTGGCATCAAAAGTGATGCTCTCTTTAATATTAATAATAGCAGTTGTAATAGGAACAGTAATTCATTTAAAAGGAATCTAATTGAGTAAACAGGCAAGGCAGAAGCAAAGACGAAAAAAACGTAAACTTTTGAGAAATCAAATTTTTACTCCAATAAGGAAAGAAGATAATGGCAAAAGCGACAGTAACGAAGCGAACAAGTACACGAAAGAAGAAGGTGGTTGAACCAGAATCGACTTGGTTTAACAAGTCTGTATTCTATGGAATGCTAGTATTAACACTAGCCTCTACAATTACAGCGTGTTCTATGATTGCTGGCAAGGCGTTCAAAGCGCCTGATATACAGGTTGTGGATATTAATCCAGTAAATAAAGATGTAATATTGGATAATACAAAGGTTGTAGTCACCAAACTACCCGATAATTCAATTACAGTCGGAGATTCAGATGCACATATGACACTTCATAAGTCATTCAATTTCCAAGGACTAATCGACAAACACGTAGAAACTCATCACAATTATTCAGAAACGGAAACAGTATTCAAGTGCCACAACTTGAATGGAAAGATATATTCTTGTAAGATAATTCTTATAGAAGATGTCACTAAAAAAACGATAGACCCCGATATCATCATACCAGAAACTAAGAAAGAAATTACAGAGCCTAAGTCAAAAAAAAAGTTTTGGAATCCCTTTGATTAACCCATAAAAAAGGGGCCCGTTCTGGGCCCCTTTAAACTTCTAGTAAACCTACTTCAATTTACTTCACTTCTTCGGTCTTCTCTACTGGCTTTTTAAGTTTGTAGTAGATGTGACCGTCCCATCGAATAGACTTCGCTTGAGGGTCAGGAACGGTTTTACCCACGTAGTGCCATTCTGCACCAGCATCCTGTTCTGCTTTGAACGTATTCAAAGCCTCTTGATTAGCAAATCCGAAGAGTACCGTAGTAAGAAATAGTACAATCATAGTATAAATGTCCTTCAGTTAATAATTTAACTAGCACCATTAATATTAATAGTCCTAGGCTTATCTTCTTCCGGAATCACAATGTCCATATTGATTGTCAATAGACCATCAGTAAGGTCAGCATCTTTAATTTGAACGCTGTCACCGATAGTAAATTGGCTTCGGAAACTGCGATTTGCAATTCCCCTATGAATCACATCTTCTGTACTTTCATCTTCTGGCTTTTTACCAGATACAGTCAATACGTTCTTTTCAAGAACTGCGGATAGTTCATCCATCTTCCATCCAGCAAGAGCAAACTCTAATACATAAGTTGTATCGGTTTTCACGATATTGTACGGAGGGTACTTCTGATTGGGTTGGTGATTGAATTGTTCCATCGCTTGAAAGATATTGTCAAGTCCGAAGGATTGGTGTGTCCACGGGTCGAAAAACCCTTGTGGGGTAGTGAGTTGTTGCCTTGTCATAATTGTCTCCTCAATGAGCAAGATTAAAATATGTAGCCTCGAAAGAACTACGTCTAGTATCAACTTCTAAGTCCCGAAGGCATCTCAGATGTTAATCTTTTGGTTGCACCGCAAACAACCAGTCGGGGGAAAGATTTTGACAAATCAGACTAGGTGACCCCTTTTCTCGAAATGTTGGACTATCTATGCTGTCTCTTTTAATACTTCTACAGTCACGGCCACTTACACATCTCTGAACCTACCACGGTTTTTTAATTCTGTGAGGGGTTATTTTGTTATAAGGTAACCCCTCTGAAATCCTCAACTAGCCCTTATGCGGCTAGTGCGTATGTCTCTGAATCTACAGTTACATTTATTTATACAAAGTTTGCGACATTTGTATACGTTGTCGAGCGAATAATTTACCACACTATCTAATCGAATCCTAGTACACCCCCATCATAAAAATCCTCATTAAAGTAGTCATACGTGGCCCGGACGCTGTACTTGTCGGACAGGCATACTAAAACAAGGATTCTTATGGTGGAGGTGACGGGATTTGCACCCGTGTCTTAAATAACTAGTAAATTAAATTTACGCTGTTATAACCTCATTAATACGTTATATTTGCACCTACGTGCAGACGTACCTACCAAATAAAATACCAATCATTGTCATCATAAACATCCATTTATAACAACATTTATTCATACCCATTGATTAAAATCTCCTTGTGTAATTATTGGAAATTAAGTACCTGTAACACTATAACGATGCTACAACTCTATTTATACATATTCGTTATGGAGAATACGCAAGGCATCCTTCAATTCAAGTATCATTCCTGGTGGAATGCTTCTTATCTCAAATATGCTAATTAAAGTGGTGTAATACCAAAACTGATTTTCTTTATCAGCATTGAATATATTCCACAACTCCTCACCAAGCACTTGGTAATCAGTAACCATATCACGAGCATTTGCAACTTTATCGGCTGCGGCAATTAGAACTGCATCATATGGTGCTTTTCCAATCATTTCAAGATATGCGACTTTTCTGTCTCTCCAAGGGAGTCTCTCACCATTGCTGGTCTTCTCTTCTGTCACATATTCGACTAAATTCTGTACACCGAGTCCAAAAGCATCTCCAATCTCTTTTAACGTCACTGGAGTGTCTTCTACAACATCGTGAAGCAGTCCACCTAGAACTGCTTCAGTAGTCGCATTATTTGCCTTTAAAATGCTTGCTACAGCGATAGGGTGAGCGATATACGGGACATCATTACCACCCTTACGCATTTGCCCTTCGTGGGCTTTTCCTGCGAAAATCTCTGCCTTTGCAATCATTTCTTTGCTATAATCTGTCACTCTACCTCACTTTCCAAAACTTCAATCGGAACTACAATTTTTTGTGTTTTACCTCGCTTTACTGCGTGGCTCTTTCTTTCATTCCATTTCTTCAAATTCTTTAAATGCTTTACTAAATTTGCTTTCTTTGGTGTCATTTTTCTATCTTTTAACTCGTCTAATTTTGATTTTACAGACTCCATTTGGACTGCTTTTTCTTCTGCTCTTGTTCGTTTCAAGATATATCTCCATTAAGTCTAAAGTATACACGAAAATTAGGTCCTTGTCAAGTGGTTATCGACCTAATACTTGAATTTTTATTAACACCTTTCTTTCGTTAAATTGGGGTCTACGTTTATGGTCCATAACGAACCTTTGACCATTAAGATTGTATGTTACTCTATAAAACCAGACTTCTTCTCGCTTGATTGTGTTATAGTTTTTGTCACATACAGTATGAGTAGACGTTCCTACTCGATTTTTGTCTTGGCTAGAGCCAATTACAGCACCACCTATTGCACCAATTACCGTAGCAGGTCCTCTGTGGCTCTTGTTCTTCGCAATCTGATTGCCTAGAACACCACCGATAATCGCACCGATAATCTCGTTATTAGGATTGCCATCACCCTCGATTTCATAATTACCCGAATGTGTATGACAGTGTGTTGTGCCATCATCTTGATATATTGTTCGGTATACTGCTTCAACATTCATCACTTGTGCAGTGTCGTGGTAAGAAATAATCCCATTACCTGCTTCAGCGTGGGCATTATTTGCATAAAGAACTGTGCCAGCGAACATCACTAATGCAAGTGCATACAGTGGCTTGATTTTCTTTATTTTCTCAGTTGCTACTGGAACAATATTAGCGTGGGCAAAACTCGATATCGCTAAAAGTGAAGTCGCTAGAACTGTCTTAATTGTCTTTATTTTTACCATTTAACACTCCTTATCATCATTTATAAGTACATTATACACTATCCTGTACTCGTTGTCAACCCTTTTTTGCACTTTTTTAGCATTATTTTCACTATTTCTAGGTTGAAGCAGACATCTAAGGTTTTGGACTGTCTTTTGAAGTGATTTTGTGTATCATCTAGCAAATCAGTCGCTTTTTCTAATATTTCTGCTTCTGTTCCTTTGAGGAATGCGTCCTCAATATCTTCCATCGTAATGCCATACTTCAAGTCCTCTGGTTTCTTATCCATAACACTCACTATTTACAAGATTATTAAGTATGGTACTATTATACTACTTATTGATAGACCTGTCAAGTCTATCTTTTCTTAACCACTCCTGAGTACCGTTACGATTCTCGGCTCTCACCGCCATACGTTCTTTGTCAAGATGTTGATATCCGTCCCATTTAGAATCTTTACTATATTTCGTTACGCCTTTAACATAATTCATTTTCTTAAAAAATCCTATTAATGTAGACCACATAACTGAACTCCTATTAAGGTTCGTACTCCTCGCTTGGTACCAAGGATAATTCAGGTAGTTTGACAGTAGGAGTCACCGTACAGTACAAGTCTTCTTCTTTTATAATGAGGAATTCTTGACCTTCGACTTCGATTGTCCTACCCGCTTTCGCTACAGCCATAGCAGAGAAATAAACTCTATCTCCCTCTTTGACCTCTTCTACATAACTACCAATAGCGAACACTGTTCCAGAACCTGGAACAACTCTACGACCTTCTTGTAGTATAATACCACTCTCGGTCTTCTCTACAATCTCATCTCGGATGAGTGCTATTTGGTCGCCTATTGGCTTTAAAACATACTGCTGTTCTTTTCCCATCTTACTGCTCCATTATCATCTATTTTTTTAACCACATCATTGATTCCCGATAACAAATAATTCAATTTTGCTTCGTTAGAATCCGCTCTGACCCTTTCATACTCATACTCTGCCTTCCAAGTTTTGATTTTAAACTTCTCACGCAATTTTTTCATCCCAAACATCACATAATTACCTTTCTATAAGTCATCCATTGCAAAATCCACGTCCTTGCTGTTATCGATTGCGGCAACATAGTTCACACTCTCAATCTCTTGAGGTGCTGATTTAATATGTTGCGAATCAAGATAATTATCAACCCAAGGAACGGGGTTATATGGGCTTGATTCTATTCCAATTTTCTGTGGGTCCAAGCCTATATTCTTCATACGTATGGCAAAAATGTAATCCATATATTGTTTCAGAATAGTATCATTCATACCAATTAATGGAGTACCTTTAGAGAATAGATAATCAATCCATTCAATCTCTTCGTCATACGAGGTTTTAAACATCTGATAAGTTTCTTCTTCGAGTTCTTCAACAATCTCTTGGAATCCTTCTGACTTTTCATTCCTCATCATCATCAATACCCTTTGGAATACATCAAGGTGAATCATTTCATCTCGTGCAATCAACTTGAAGATATTACTACAACCCTGCATCAATTTAACAGGTTGCTCAGAGAAACTCCAGTTCGTCACAAACGTAGCAAAGAACCTAATTCCTTCAAACATATTGATAGTCAATGCAGATTTATAAACTGCCGTCTTCAGCATTTTCTCATTAACTTCTGGGTATGGTTTTGGCATTCCATTGTTCTTCGCTGTCAAATTTGCTTCGTTTTTCTCACACACTTCCGTAGACCAATCAAACGCACTAAGAATACTAGTGGCTCTGTTTTGGATATACTTGTCTGATATAATTGAGTCGATGAAATCATCTACATCATTATATACTGCCCTAACCATTTCTGTATAGGATTCACTGTGCAGTAATTCGTTATTCTGGTGATTTGTTAGATAGAGTTCCCACTCAGGATTGTTAGATATTCCACCCTTGTTAAATAACTCTAAAGGGGCTCGTCCTGCACAAGAATCCAATGTGATTGCGAATTTAAGACCCGCTTCAAAGATATGCCTTCCAGCATCATCAAGACCATCAAAGTCTCGTTTTTCTTTCGAGAGGTCAATCTCGTTCTTACTCCAATTACCCATCGCCCTAAGTTCTTCAGCGAAATCTAAAATCCACTTGTATTTTGGGTCGTGATAAGTTTGGATGTTTCTGCGATTGGAACCTTTACCAAAAAACAGTCTAGTCTTCTTACTGTTAATGGTTTCTCCCAAGTCGAATATTTTACTCATATTAGTTCTCCGTTATATAGCACACGCACCGCTTTCGCATCCGTCTTCCTCAATTGGAATATCATCCGTAGCCTCTTGTTTATGTAATTGTTCACTCGTATTCTCTTTATCTTTAGAGCGAATGTAATATAGACTTTTTAGTCCGTACTTATACGCTGTTAGGATATCCCTCTTGACTCGATTTGCATCAAGTACCTTCCCTTCAATTTTCGTCAAATCATACCATTGATTGACGCTCATTCCTTGGTCTATAAATTTCTGAAGTATTGCCATCAATTTGATGTAATCAGAACTGTCGTTATTCGGAAACTCCCACGCTTTCATATAGAATGGCTCTTTTTCCCAATCAGGAACAAGAGATTTAACTGTATATGCGGCAGACTCAAACGTATCTGTAACAGACTGAATTGGGTCAATACCCTGTGTCGAATTGGACACAAGCGAACTTGATGCCGTAGGTGGAATAGCAGACAACGTAGTATGTCGCATTCCGTGTTTCTTAATCTGTGTCCTTAATCGTTCCCAATCACACAACAATTTATTCTCGTAGATTTTATCCACGTTTCTATTATAAGTGTCGATTGGTAGTTTAACTTCTGAATATTTACTCAGTTGAAATGCTTCGCAGGGACCACGTTCTTTAGCCAGTTCCATACTCGCTTTAATAAGTCCATATTGAAATCTCTCTGCCCATTTGTGTGATAGTTCAAGGGACTTTAATGTTCCCAGTCGTGCCTCATTCTTTGCTAAGAAATGGGCGAAATCACTGATACCAATTCCTAAGAATCGATATGCTCTAGTTGGGTACTCAGCGGCATCCAATGGGTACTCTTGAATATCAATTAGATTATCCAAGAATCGAACCATTAATGCGGTCAACGCATCCAACCTTGTAATGTTTGCCAACTTACCAAAGTTAATACAACCAAGAATACATAATGAAATCATTCCATTTTCTGTATCATAGTCGGCAATGGCTTCTTTTTTGGTACGTTTAAGTCCCTCAAATGTCATTGCTTTAGTTGGCAAGAATATCTCAGAACAAAGATTAGTCTGTGTGACAGGCTCTTTGAACATACCTTGTCGGTTAATGTTATCAATAAAATGAATATAAATTCGACCTGTACCTACTCGTTCCTTAATCAGTTTATTAAAGATTTCAACTGCTGGTACAGTTTTCTTTCGTATTCCTCGTTTGTGTTCATATCTTAGATAAGCGGCATCAAAGTTTCTACTGTCTCCATAATGCTCGAACAATTCTGGAACTTCATCCGCAGAGAACAACGTGAAATCTTCTTTCTTCATCAATCGCTCAATGAATAAACTCGTAACTCCAATTGAATAATCAATGAACCTTGCTCGTGTAGTGTTAGAGCCTTGATTGTTCTTGTACTCAAGGACATCCATAATCTCCCAATTAAAAATAGGATAGTTAACTACAGTAGCACCAGTCCTCAATGAATTTTGTGTAAACTGCTTAGATACACTTTCAATTGCTTTAAGAATTGGTAATGCACCAGTGTGCTTTACAGTATTATTTTTAACTGGCGCCAAAACACCACGAACTGGACCCATATCAATTCCAATACCAGCCCTCTGACTTGTCATCAAACTTGTGGCATACTCAGCCGCAAGAATTGATTCTGCATTGTCACCCATCTTAATCTTACAACACGAACTAAACATTTTGAGTTGAGTACGAACACCAGAAATAACTGGAGTAGGCAAACTCATCTCATCATTCTTTAATGCTGTATAAAAATCTATAACTAATTGTGCCCTATTCTTTCCTTCATCTGCAAAGATAACCATAGGGATAATCATAAAGGTTTCTTGAGGCATTTCAACTAGCCTGTCATCCTTTACGTCTTTAATGAGATACTTGGATTCTAATTGAACGACTGAGGCATATCCTCTGTGCATATCATTTTCATAATCCAAATGAGTACCTAATTGTGTAATCTCTTCTTCAGTATACTTTTCCAAAATCTCTGGTGAGTATAACTTTCGTTCTACGTGTCCTTTGATATACTCCAGAAACGGAGTAGGAGCGATACTATTATATACCTGTTTACGCATATTTGTAACAAGCAATCTTCCAGCAAAAATATCATAGTCAGGTGTCTCTGGCGAAATCTTTTCCGCCGCGGATTTAATTAAGGTTTGCTGAATGTCGTGGCTAGAAATCTTATTGACAATCTTGATTTGTGCCGATATCGCTGTATCTGATACCGATACGTTAAGTCCGTTGGAACACCATTCCAACATCTTGTGTATCTTATCATAATCTAGGAGTTCTAACGTCCCATCTCTTTTCCTTACTTGATTCTCACTTATTCCGACCATTTCAACTCCATAAACCCATAAAGGATATCTGTGTATTGATACCCATATTAATTAATATTCCCATTTTTCAGGACTGCTATTTTGACTCAGTTAGTATTATACACTGTAATCTCGAGGCTGTCAACTATTTATATTTGACCATTCCCAACTACAAATACTACGCAGGTAATTTCCCAATTATATCAGATTCTTTTGCTCTTTTTTTCAGGCCAGAAGAACTGAATCTATGGTCTCTCCTGTTATAAAACACCTCGATGCCTTCCAATGTGTCTCCAGTGAACGGCTTATCTCTATAGTCCTCACCGATAAATCTTATATCAACTCGGTACAACTGAATCAAATCTATCAACTCTTCCTCAGTATTATATGGCACGATTTCGTCTACATATTTGACGGCACTCAGTTGAGTGAACCTTTCGACCACTGATTGGAGAGGAGATTTATTGACTGGATTAACATTCAGTCCGACTATCAACCACTCACAATTTTCTTTGGATTCTCTCAACATAGCAATATGCCCTGCGTGAAGCAAATCAAACGAAGAGCAAGTAAATCCTATTTTCTTCATACACGTACTCCTTGCTTGGTGGTGGATGTCAATTTCAATCCGTAGTTGTTATCACCTTTTGCAATTAAATCACCATTTGCGTACTCTGGCTTGTATATCAACTTGTTCTTTTTGAACGGACCATAGTCACAATAATGATGCCATCTTCCATACTTCCAAACTATTCTACAAACGTCTGGGTGCATATCCACGAGCATTTGGCTCTTCTTGATAGTTCCCTCAGCATTGTATCCAGTGTCTTTGAATGCTTCGTTATCAGTCGCCTCTGCGTGATAAAACTCTTCTGTATTACCACCAGAAACTGTTTGAGTAGCACATTTTCCTTGTAGAAAATGATTGAACTGAATTGTGCAATGCCCATCTTTCAGTATCCTCAGCGATAAATCGGTATCTTCGTTATATCGACCACGCCATCTATGGACACCATCATTCTTGATTAAATTACAAGAATAGATTCGAGTGTTAGTTACATAGGGTGGATACTTCTGATTAGGTGCTATAAAGAACCTATACTGAAGACCTGCCATCTTGACGTTACTGTACCTATTACAGAAATCTTCACACGACCTAAACAGTGCTCCATTTTCAACACGATATCTAAAGTTCTTTTGAAGTCGATAAAAATCAGCAATGTTATCATCCATAACCCAATGCCATTCTGTCTTCAAAATATCTTTTGAATGGTCCCAACACCAATTTCTCGCTCGACCTGGACCATCTCCGTGATTAGAGAATGGTAGAATTAGTAACGTGGCATAGTCACTTAATCCAAATTTAACAAGAGCCCTTTCATACGGTTCTTCGTCTTGAGGCTCTATGGCGATATAGTGGTGTATCTTCATTCTTGACAACGACTTTGACGTTATCATAGAATCAGCCCGACCTTTACTAATTGTGTAAAGTGGATACTGCGGGTCGTGTTTTGTTACTGCTTGCACGTTGACTCCTTTAATTTCATAACATCTCCTAAAATTGCTTCTGCTAAACTGGCCGCTAATGTTCTACCTTGATAGGTATCATACATCAACAAACCACCAAATGATAAACAAGTTATTAAGACTAAACCAGACAAAAAATTGATAATTGTACTCATTTAAATCTCCCTTATCATAGTATCGTTTTTAATCTCCCAACGGCGTATGATGTTTAATAGTGCCGCTGAGAAGTAATCGTCACTGGGCTTCTCATTTATAATTCTCAAGTGGAATATTATTTCTTGATTACTCCACTCGTCTAAAACTTGTTGCATATACTCTTCAGGCAAATCGTCTGAATTCTCACATTCAAAATGCTCGTCTACTTGTTCTTGCACCCAGCCATTTGCTTGGTCTTTTAACCATCTAGTTAAATGGTCTGGGCGTTTAATGTAAAATCTATTTTCATCCATTAGGCCCCTATTTTTCTAAGATTTTATTTCCAACAAAAGCCTCGTCTGGCAATGTATAGTGCGGTCCCATTGTTGCAAATACGAATAATAGTGCTACTGTTAATATTATGGCCATCCACATTCTGAACATATATTCCTTTCGTCACATAAAGTCACTTAATGAGGAATCAGTTGTAGATTCCAATGGTTTATAAACTTTTTTCCAGTACTTGGTATTTTTCAATTTCCCATCCTTCTCAAAAATCTTCATTCCGTGAGGGAATTTGTTTTGAATAAATTTCATTGCTTTATAATGTTCGTCACTCTGGTAGTAATTTTTAATCTTCTCAGAAGAATCTCCATCGAACATACCTGTCCATACTACCCGTGTGTCTTGGAGGTCTTTATCAGTCATTGATTTGTTGTCGTATATCCATTCGGTTGACTGTCTGGTGTTGATACCTCGACTTAGGCACTCGTAAAGAAAAAGAACATCTTCTGCAATACGTAATGAGGTAATATCTATATCATCAATCACCTTCGATATCATTCTTCCATCATAGAACACGATAGAATATATGCCCTTTGTATCTACATATTCTGTAGCCGCTGGTGGTGCCCAACAATCAGAGCATCCTGCAATACCAATATCTGGTTCATCGAACCAGTTACTGAACGTATCAAACATATCTAGAATTTCGTCTTTAGTAGCAGTTTGCTTGGACTTCTCCATATTAGACTTTCCAGTCCAATACTTAGCGTTCCTTCGTCTGATAATAAGGTCATCATCTGCAACACAATATTTGATTTTGCCAGCGTGTTTATGGATAAACAAACGGGTCTCTGCTAATTGAGTCCAAGTACCAACAATCTTCTCTGGGATTTCGAGATACTCGCAATCATAATTATAGAGGTGTCGTTCCGCAGGTTCGACAACCATAACAACTCTTTCCTTTAATTCATCGGGAAGATTGTTAAATGTAATTTGGTTATCGGTCCTGCGAACTGTTGGAATGTAGATTCGCTCAATCATTATTCTCGTCCTCCATCCAACGGAGTAATGAATTAGCGGTTACATCAAGGTGGGGATACCAAGCAGACTTGGTTTTTACAGTCATTCGCTGACCAAGTTTGACTTGAAATTCTTCGTAGTCTTCCTTCGTTCTGAAGGACATAATAATTTGCTTGAAAGCCTTATTCTCTTCTTGAGTAAAAGAGGGCATTTGTTTCCAATGGGCACGCCAAGAATCAATATCAACTTCTGTATTGATTTTCTCACCACCCATAAAGCCATCAAGGGTAGTTGGTAGCGAGGAATCATCGACTTCGCCCAAATAGTTATCGTAACCTGCTGACTCTTCTACTTCGACTTTTCGCTTTTTATCCTCTGCCATAATTTTATCATCCTTCTCATTAATATTATCAATCATACATCTTCCACAATTTGTGCCAATTAGATGGTATCGTTCTTTGTCACCTTCTTTGACCGCGTTGCATATACAGATATACATCTCATTCTCATTTAATATACATTATACACTAAAAAATGATGCGTGTCAACCCTAATCTTTAAAACCTTCGCCTTTAATTAGATGTTGAAACCGATGCTTAATTATCACGGTGAGTAATCGACACAATGTATCTTCCATATACTGTCCAGCCTCACACTTATAATACCACATAATAACTCCTAGTCTGTTAAATGTCCACTCGGGTTCAGATTAATCCAGTAGAAACCCATTTCGTCTCCGTTCTGGAAAATATTACTTTCTAGGGCCCGTCTTGCTACTAGTCCTTTGTGTATCTTATTACGTACCCTAACAAATCCCTTTTTATGGTGAAATGATTGTTCTAAGAAACATTTCATATCACCTTTATTTAGGCACTTTAAGGCTCTTGATTTACTGAACCTAGTCGGTCCAACATTATACACTAGAGACACTAAGGCATCCCGTTCGTGCTTTTTTAATGGTACTTTTACAAGTCTATCGATGAACATATTAGCCTCTTGCAATTTTATCTTCATCACTCGTGAGGCTTCTTCTTCGGTTTGAACTGTAATTAGATATGCTCTTGTTCCATATCCTGCGGCAATATGACCAACGTCATCATATTCATTCAGCGTAACACGACCCATTAGAAGTGGGTAATTCTCCATACTCTTAACAAATATAACAATCTTTTCTTCGGGTTGCCAAAGACTTTGAATGCTTGCTTGAGTGGCTTTTACACCACCATTAGCAATGACACCCCATCCTAACATACCTATAAAAGTTGTTGTTGCTAGAAACTTGACCATCAAAAATTTACTCCTTTATCCTAAGTAAGTATACATAAGTCCAGTAGAGGACAATATGAAAATTACTGTATTTGTAATAATAATCGAAGGTGTCTTCCAACGTAACCCAACGATAATCCAAAAGATACTTCCTATCGTCATAATGATAGGTCCTTCTGGGTAATACCCTAGAGAATTCAAGAACACTCCAGTAACCACAATTAGAGTAGATAACCACTCTAAAATCTTTGTAACGTCTTTATTTAATTTCATCATATAGTTATTATATCACTTTCTTCTGGTATAGTCAAACTTTTTACACAATTAAAGGGATGATATTTATCATCCCTAGGTACTTATTTTTGATTTTTTAAAACTACTCGATTCACACTGTTGCAAGCATTTGGCTCATTTCAACATTCATAGACAACATCTTTTTCAAGTCATCTAGGCTATCTTCATTCGCTTGGTAACGAATACCTATACCGCCTTTCGCAATCCAACGCTCAACATTTTCAGGTTTATCGTCAATCAAGATATTAGGAACACCCGCTTTATTAGTAGCATAAACAGGTTTGTTTGTGGAGAACTTTAAGTTCTCTTTTTTAGGTGGGGTAAACCCAAACTTCTCTAACCATTCTGCTTTCCAAAAAGCAGAGTTTTTGAAGTCGCCTCGTAGAGGAGAAGAGCAAATGCCCCAATCATCACCAGCGAGTTCTTTTACAAAATCAACTAGAGCAGTTGAAGTTGGATATAAGTCTAGAGTATTAAAGAAATCTGTACCCTTGAGATTGTCAATTTTAACCTCAACATCGTCAATTTCTTTCCAGTGGCTTTTGCCGTGTTTCTTCGCTAATCCGCTGAAGAAATCTGCTATTACTCCATCCATATCTAAGTATATTATCATATTTTTCCTTCTATTTTCTTTCATCATAAGTATATTATACACTATTCCAGCCCAATGTCAACCCCTTTTATCACCTTTTTTCACTTTTTTTGCAGTTTCTTTTGCGGGTATAATATTGGCTAATTCGTCCTTGGCCTTCTTTTCATATCCCCAAAGGTCTTTAATCTTCTTGATTTTGGTGATGGATTTTATCATACCCTTAGGGAGTTGGTGTATAGCACCTACGCAGAAATCAGGTCGGATTGTATCAGTGAGGTAGATACAGAGGTCATCTTCTAGAAATTGTATTCCATATGTTTCAAAGAAGTCGTTTTCAATAGGCAGGTCATCTAGTTCGTGCCAACCATTATTATAGGTTGCGGCATCGAGCCAGGTTACTTTTACTAGCCAAAGTGGCAGATGGGTATGTGGTTCTTTATGTTTACAACTCATATATAATCTTCCATATTGTAGGTTGAATAAGTGGGTTCTGCGGTTAAAGTTTCCACGTCAATTTGACTTTCTCTTTACCCTTTCGATAGTATCTCAAACAGGACTTCCCCCATTGCCCGTGTCAACACCATTATTGAGAAGTTTGTGTCTCCTTCTTTTTATTATCTCGTCTGCCCTTGGCTTTACCAGCCTTACGCATTGCTTTAGTCCAAGAACGACTAAGAGCATTTTGTTTTTCTTTACCTAATGGTTGCATCTCGTTATGCAGAAAGGAAGTCCATCAACTCACGTTGATACAATTCTTTTTTAACCTGCACCTCCTTTTGTATGATTTCCTCTGGAGTCTTCGGTGCTGGCTTCAACTTCTCAATTGCTTCTTTTGTGATTTGAGCAGTTTCACCATCAACAAAAACACCCTCTTTTGGATACGAATAGAATCCAAAACCTAATTCTTTTTGGCGAAGTTTCGCACTAAATTTAACGAAATCCCCAACCTTAACATCTTTGTCTTGGAAGAATTTTGGTACAGAACCAAACACTCGATAGCCTTTGAAATCCTCAATGAGCATCTTAAAGTCATAACCACCAGTGAATCGGTTCTCGTATTCCTTCATAGAAACTACGGTACCAACAACTTCATTCCTACCTTCTTTCATAGGAACCATTCTTTCAAGGCGTTCCTTATTCTTCTCTATATATGACTGGTCAGATTTGAATACCTTGACCACTGCCTCAATCTGCTTAACAGTGACAGAACCCTTAGCCTCTACCCGATAAAGTACATCCTTAATGAACGCATTTTTGCCATCATAGGTATCGACAATATCCGTAAACTCTGATACATCAATGCCAGATGGGTCACCTTTAATCGTTAAACTCATAGGATTCTCCCATATTGCTGATTATTTATATTAATTGATTTTATACTAAGTATTATACACGGTGGGAAAGGGTTTGTCAACCCTTTTTTTGAAGTTTTTTACGCCATTTCGTGTTCGACATAATCTTTCGCTATATCACCAGCCATACTATTTCCGAAGAAATCAGTCGCTTTTTGATGGACATTATCAAAATCACACTGCCCATCTGCTACAACATCATTAACCCATTCTTGGACATCCATAACATAATCTTTCATTTTACTCATATTCATACCTCTTTTTCAATTAATTCTTTATTATAGATACATTATAGCACAGGAAATCTGGATTGTCAACCCTTTAATCAAAAAACTTATAAATAGTTCACAAAGTCAATTAATCTGGCTTTATAGACAAAGGATAAATGATATGCAAAACCATAAAATGGTTGTTGGTATCGCTGTTTTATTCGGAGTTTTACTCTCTGGAGTCTCAGCCCTAGCCAATGACACAATTAGTATCCAAGCGGTTCCTCAGGAACAGCAAAGACCCCAGGTTCAGCAATGGCCAGGTTTCTTTGATTGCTCATCGCATCAAGTCATCCTTGGTGAATTCAAAGGTGCTCGTGGTGAAATTGAAATGCTACAGGGTCGTGGAATTATCCAAATCCCTGGTGGAGAGGACACTCAAGGCAAAGTAAGGCAACTTCAGTTACCTATCGTTCAATATTTCAACCCAAAGACTGGAACTTTTTCTCTTATTGCTCATCTCGAAAATGGGATGAGTTGTGTTATTCTGTATGGTGACCAATTGCAACCTGCACCTAATGGTCTAGATAATCGCAAGCCTCCTACAGAGAATGAATTGAAGAAAGAAAATCTAGAAGAAAAAATGGACCGACTAGAACCAGTCGACCCACGAGATATCAAAACTCTTAATCAAGCGATGGAAGGTTCAATCGCTCTTGCTACATAAGAAAAGGGAACTCCTGCTGGAGTTCCCTATCTCATACATCCTTTCTTCCGTAAGACTTAGAACCTAAGTCTAATTCCTATAGTATAGTTTTCAAGGCTACCTTCAGTGATGTGTTCTGCATTTGCATAAACCGCACCCGCTGAGTTAAAGTCGTGAACTGCTTCTATTAGATAAGTTTCACTACCTTGCTCTACAGTTTGGAAGCCCGCTTTATAAGTTTGCTTTCCACGTTCTAGGGCAGATACTAAATTAAATGTACCCTTCCCAAGTTTGACTACATCTTTCAATGCTCGTTCATAAGAAGCCCCGAATAAAAGATTGCCATAAGTGTAGTTAACTCCACCGATGACAGTATTTTGTCCAGTATCTTTATCTTGTGCAAATGCAGATACCAGATTGATATCTTCTGAGAAAGAATAGGCTGAACCTACTTCCCAAGATTCAAGGTTTCTGTTAGACCCGAAGTCTGTAGTGACTGTTCCTACTAGAGTAAAATCGTCAAATTTGTATTTCGTTTTTAAAGTTTGACTTGCTCGTCCTACATTCTGTGTACCAAAATTATTTGGTCCTTCGAATATCCCAACTGTCGCTTCTCTAATTTTTCCTCGAACATTCATCTGTCGTCCGAATGAAATATGTAACGGTCCTCTTTCGACTCCCGCAAAAGCATCTCGTGTTGAAAGTCGGTTGTTTGTAGAATTGTTTATATCTACATCTGCGGACATCTTAGCAAAATACTTATTTTCTTCATTTTCCCAATTGATATCTACACCGAAAAAAGAGTCATTAACTCCTGGTATGAAATCTGAGTTACCTTTCTGGTTCGTACTGAACGCTTGATTAATTTCTCCGAAAATCCTTGCTTCTGGTTTACCTATATCTTCTTGGTTAGGTTCACTCGAAGCGCCTGTTGACAACGCCATTGTCAATGCAACTATAGTTGCTGTTGTAAAAGTCTTCATCATTATTACTGCCAATCCCTTGTGTGTGTATTACTGTTAAAAATAGTTCTTATCAAACTATTCGTCACCAAATGGTGACATTGGAGGTTTTGGAGAGTACCTTTCTTCTCTCCGTGACTTTTCCAATTCTTCTCTCGTTTTAGAGTCCTTGTAGTCCTTAACGACTCCTACTTTCTCTATCTTCTCAACTCTTCTGACCCATTGAGGAGATGGAGAATATTTTATACTGTCAATCATAGACTAAAATGTAGTTCATATCGACTACTATTTAGTTTATTAATCATCGAAAAATCCTCTAGGCTTTTGGCAGGTGCATTTCTTACACCCACACTTTTGGGACTTATCAGTCATTCCAACTCCTATTTCATCAGGACAGTCAGGTCGATAGCAGTGACACCTATGGCCACAATCGCAATATCGTTCCGCTTCAATCATCTTCAAACTCCACTAATATTTGCTCTATTCTTTTTCGTTGCTCTTCAATCATATCAGACTGCTTTTCAATCTCCACGAATTGTGCATCAAGTTCATTTACTTTTTCACTAAGATTACTTGTCATTTTCGACACCCAGTTTTTTAAAATTGGATTTACCATCTCACTTTATCTTAGTTTTTAACCACCTATATCCTGCATAGACGAATAGACCAAGGACACATACTAAAACAAGCACCCCTAATTCGGTCATCAAATTACCATCTTGTCCATCTATTTCAATACCGCTTGTAGTAATTTCTATTCTACATTCGGCACAGTTTTCTAGTGCTTCTGAAGGAGTCATTAGTGTTGCTCCTTCTAAGTTATTATCTGCCATTATGTTACTAACTCCGTAAAAAATCTATCTGCATTGATAGACTTATCGCAAATATAAACATCGAAATGTGGTTTTTCACCAACGATTAAAGATGTATATTTTGCACCCCATTCTTTCAATTGCTTTATGGTGAGTTTGGTATGGTCTGTGCCTGATATACCACCTCTTCCAGTCCAATATGTTATTTGATGTCCTTCCTCGAACAATGTATTAATTCGAGAAATTCGGCTCATTAAAGGTTCTGCTTTTGCGTAATCGTGTTCATCGTTCTGGGTACAAATGGTGCCATCTATATCTACAAAAATAATTCTCCGACTTCCGTTTGTGACCATTACTGTTTTAGCCTCGAGGATATTTTACCACAAATAATTGGACTCTCTCCAAGTTCTGTCAACGTATCGACAACTGCGACTACTGAATTTGGATGTACAACTAGTATCATACCAATTCCATCGTTAAACACACGTTTCATCTCTTGGTCAGAGACTTCTCCCTTTTCCTGAATCCATTTAAACTCTTCTGGTTTAGCCCAATCATTGCTCCACTGAGGTCGTAGGTTAATATCTTCACCCAGAAGTCTGAGTAAGTTATCTCTTCCACCACCAGTAATATGGGCAATTCCGTGAACCTTTTTCCGATGCCGTGATAGTACGGCCAATAAGGATTTTACATAAATCCGTGTAGGCGTTAATAGTTTTTGTATCAGTGCATCGTTTTCGTCTTGAGTGTTACGATATTTTTGAGTCTGCCAGACTTTACGAATTAATGTATATCCATTAGAATGAAATCCACTTGACTTCAAGCCAACCATTACATCACCTTCTTTAATCTTTGTGCCATCAATAAACAAATCTTTCTTAATAACACCTACACCAAATCCAGCGATATCAAATTTTCCGTGTTCCATCATATCGGGCATTATTGCAGTCTCGCCACCAATCAAAGGACAAGGTACTCCTAATTCAGTAAGCCCTTCATTGATACCTGCAATCAGGTCCAGATAATTAATTTCGGAAATTCTTAAATCGTGTACTGCGAGATAGTCATTCATAAACAATGGAACTGCACCTGTACAAATGATATCATTGAATACCATCGCTACTAGGTCTTTACCAAGATTCTTAATGCTCACTCCATCTGCATCTCGATTGTCGAGAAACAGTTGAATTTTTGTTCCGATTCCATCAGAACTTGATACTAGATAATCTTCTCCAATATCAACTGCTCCTGCGAAACCACCTAACCAAGGCATCTTCATTGCTAAATTAACATTGAACATTTCCTGTTCTTGCAAGTCTACGCCTGCTGATTGATAATCCATTATATTTTCACCATCTCCCATCTGGACATTTGCTTGATGCTAGCCTAGTTTTTGCTTGAAGCATACACCCACAAATATCACAATAATTAATCCAACCCCGCCCCATTAAATCTTTACTATGAGGACAAACCTTACAGATAGCAAGCCTATCTTTCTGGAGTTGTCTTGCTTCATCACTATTTATCTTCTTCACAGAATCCAATACTCCCCACTTGGCTTTGTCCTCTTCACAATCAGGACATTCCTTTTCTTCGTATGTCTTTAGTGTCCAAGGATTTATTTTCTTAGCCATTGTAGTGGGGGTGCTCCTTACCCTTCACAACAATAAAAGGAAAGGTCTTAACTGCATCCTTCTTCAACTTCTTCCAAGCACCCTCACACAAAGCATTACGGGCTGCCTTTGCATCCATCTTTTTTGCAAAACCAGACTCAACAATTTTCTTTGTAGAAACTTGCTTAACAGCATAAACATCCATAACTATCGCTCCTTTTTAAGTTTATCTCTAAGTTCTTTCGCAACTCGATTTTTGGAATCTTTATTCCTTCTGCGTTTCTTCTCACTAGGTTTTTCATAAAACTCTCGAATCCGTAGTTCTCTAAACAAACCTTCCTTTTGAAGTTTTTTCTTTAAAATCTTTACTGCTTTTTCAACATTGTTATTTCTTACACGTACTTCCATCTAAACCTTTCTAGATATTATCTGCTTCTGATTTATCTAATCTTAGTTCTTGAAAGATAGGCAAAAACAATGAGAACGTATCGCTATTCTTGTCCTTAATCTTTTCATTATACTTCACTGAAATTATCTTCCCAATAAATTCATCAGGAGATTTCTTTCGGTCTTCATCAGTAAGACCCGAACCAACATTAACTTTAAGTTTTCCATCTTTTGTTGTGCAACTTAGGGAGCCTACTAAACCTTCAATTCTTCCAGAACCCTCAATAACATCCTCGACTAGAAGGTCTGCTTCAAGTTCTGCTTTCATCTTCACTTGATATTTAGAACGCTTATTTTCCCAGATGGAATCACCGTTCTTCACAATCACGCCTTCTTCCCCTGCTTCTAGGGCGGCATTGAAAAGTTCTTCTGCTTCTTGATAATCAGCAACCATTTCTGCTGGAAGAATTTTTACCAAATCAGGAGTTTCTTGAACATTATAAACATCTTCCATCCTGTCATTCAAAACATCAAGCCTATCGAAATATGGTATCTTACAAAGCCCGTCTTTGAAATCTGCAAGAGGAATCATATCCCAACACCACAATCTAACTCGTGATGCTTCTTCTTTTGATATGGTGCCTTTCACTGCTTTATTTAGAATTCCATTACCAGTCTTTCTATCTAAAATTCCACCATCCTCGGCAAGAACAACTAACTCACCATCTAAGACGGCTCCACGGAAATGTGTTATGTCATCAAGAACGGCAGACTTATAAAATATCGACCTAATATACTCATCGAAATGTCCTTTGAGGTCAATCTCTCGCCCGCTTCTTGAACGAACTTCGACTTTACCTTCACCATCAATAAGGATATTTGCTCTCATACCATCCATTTTTGTCTGAACTAATGCGGGATATTTAATCGCTTGAAATGACTTCTGATTGAATGCACTGGCTAACATACACGGGTAGGTCTGAATGAAGTCTTTACCAAAGACTTTATTGACGGTCGCTATCGACACACCACACTTCAGGTCCTTCGTTACCACACGTTTTAAGACTTCTGCATCTTCTTCGTTCAGTCTGCCCAAAGTGTTCTTTAATCGACCGATAGCGGCGTTACCAGTCTCTTCTCGTGACGTTAAAACTTTGAGGGAACCCAATGCCCAATCTAGTGACATTGTACCTTCTTTGCGGTCATATTCTGGGATTTTTCGTTGATAATACTGCGTGTACGGGTCCAGGGCGGCCGTTAGAACACGCTTTAGAGTTTCATTATCCTTGTTCTCCTCAAGGGTCGCTTCTTTAAACAATCTTGAATTGTTACCTTCAAGCGTTTGTAGTATTTTGCTCACTTCTGTCATAATTTTCTTTCTCCGCTAAATATTCAGTAAGTTCATTATAACCCCCTATGAGGGTTTTGTCAACCACTATTTGTGGTACTGACCTTACTTCTTTGCCTAGTTTCTTAAAAAGTTCATCCTTAGAAATATCAATACCGACAATCTCTTCCGTATATGCTATTTCCTTTACCTGTAAAAGTGATTTTGCTTTGTCACAAAATACACAATTATCTCGACTATAAACCACTACTTCCATAATTTCTCCTAAAAGAATAAAAAGGCCAAAGCACCGGCACCTAATACCCAAGGCCAATACTTCCAACCCAATTTCATTGATGCGACAATCACAACTACAACAAGGGCAATCGTGAATCCTAAACCCAACATCTGGACAAATATGTCCCATTTATCAAATAAGAACTCAAACGTACCTTCATCTGTAATTGTAACTTCCATATCGACTCCTTAATTATATGTCATAATGTATCATATACCTTACATTATACACTTTAATGTATCATATACCTTACATTTAAAAATCTGTGATAACATCGACTAACCTTGCTAGTTTGTTTTGAATAAAATAGTCATAAAGTTTTCTACGTGTTCCTGTAGGCTCCTTCTGAAACGCATTTTGAATATCGTTCACAAGGTCTTGTGGAATCATATCAAGATTAACTAACTGGTTGTTTCGTGCAAACCTATCAGTCATCTCTTGAGTCGTACACATCTCATCGGTCGATTGTGTCAACCAAATGTCTAACTTCTTTTTAGAGATAGAATTCTGCCTAACTCCTTCAACAAGTACATCATCTGCACTCAAAAAGTTTGGCACTCCATCTCCTCTGTCACCACGAATTGTATGTTCTTTCAAATACGCAACTGGATTAACGTGCTTTACAAATTTCTTCTGTGAAGGAGAATATTGTGCAACACCCCTATATTTATGCAGTTGAATAAAATCCTTATCGGAAGACAATATCAACATCTTTTCAGTTGCGTGGTGATATTTGCATATCACACCGATAATATCATCCGCTTCAGCACCCATAACTTCAACATATTTGTATGGAAAATTATCTTTCAATTCCTCTTTCAACTTATCAAAGATTTGAAAAATTTCTTTCCAATCAAAAGGCGAAGCATCTCTGGCACCTTTACGACCCGCTTTATACAGTGGGAAGACATCTTTTCGCCAGTAGTGTCTACTGTCGTTGCAGAGGACAATCTCACCATATGTTTTATTGAATTGCTTCCTATAATTACGGATACTATTCAACACCATATGGCGTAACAAATCCTCTGAAACATCTGCTTGGGTTTTTGCGTTCATCATCAAGGACCCAATCATCACTTGATTATAATCTACTAATATCATTTATTATCGTCCCTCTTTGCTATCAATTTCATCAATAATTTCCCACAAGAATTCTCGTAGGCCCTGGACATCCTTAACTTTGACATCTTTGATTTCAAAGGAGATATCTTCGCTGGTATATTTAATGTAACCAATTTCCAGAGAGTTTGAGTCCACTTTTACAGACTCCTCTTTTTCGTTTATTTCATTAACAAATTCCATATCAAAGTCCTTTCAGTTCACGGATGAATTCTTTCGTTGTGTCGATAACTTCCCACTCTTTTATCTGTTTATATAATGTTGTACCCTCATTAATCAGGTCTGACATCACATCTTGACATAAAGAGTAAATTGGCATCTTAATTAATATATCTATTATAACAGGCTCAAAGTGATTTGTCAACTCTTTTTTGATGGTTTCTCGATTTTTATTCTTAAAATCTAGAGTTCCATCCAATATCATCTCAATAAACTTGACTTTGGCTTGAATGATGGACAACCTGTCTTTGCCATCAGCAATCAGATATTTGAACCTCTCGGCATATTTGGTGATACGATAGTCACAAAAGTCTTTGATAATACCGATAGGCGAATCATATACTTTCAATGACCCATTGTGGTCAATAACAGTAATGTTCTCGTTAATTTTCTTACGTAACTTGAACATCGATACAATCTGGTGGTCTTTGAGTTTCTTGCCTCGCTTTAGAGTTACATCAAAATTGAATCCCGACTTATCACACTTATCAGTATAGCCGACAATCTTGCCTTCTTCTTCTAACTTGTCCAATATAGTGACATAGGATTCCCGATTGAATCCGACAGGAACTTCCGTAATTTCTAATTTGGTTTGTCCTGTTAATATATATGTTCCCTCGCAATATGTGTTTCCATCTGTATCCCTAAATACGTTTCCAGAGAACTCTGGGTAATATGGGAGTGGTGGTTCTTCTAGGTCTATATCATATCCATCAAGATACAACTGACATAAATCTGCAATCTCTTGAGGATTCCTAGGTTGGATATCCGTGGCAAATCCGACTGCAATTCCTTTAACTCCATTCACTAGAACCCAAGGGATAATAGGAAGATAGAATGCTGGTTCTGGGTCTTCTGGGTCAATGGCTCTATCAGCGACCATCGTATCAGCGAAAAACTTATCAAAGTTATCACTCATTTTGACATACGTATATCGAGGTGCCGCGGCATCAGGTACAAGTCTCGACCCGAAACTACCTTCACCCTGTAATAATGATATATTATTCGAGTGAGACTGTACCATTTTCGTGATTGCTTCGTTTAGTGAAGCATCGCCGTGATGATAATTCGCAGTCGAAATCGTATTGCCACTCAGAGAGGCAGTTTTGATTCTTCCATTCTTAGCAGTTTTCAATGCTGTATAGAGAATCTTCCGCTGTGAGGGTTTTAGACCATCAATCAGATGTGGAATCGCTCGACTGTACAGGACATATTTGGAATAGTCTTTGTACTGATTGTCGATAAGTTGAGTTACATTCATCATACCATTAACCACCTTTTCCTTGGGATTGGGTTTTTACCAAATGCAGTCTCAAGCGAATTGTTAGCCTCGCTATCAAATGCTATCACTTCCGTGACTGGGTCATTTATCATCAAATCGTATTCGTCTATTGAAAGACTACCTAGACCTTTATTATACTGTATTTTCCAGGAAGAGTCAAGCGATTCCGCAACAAAATCTTTGAGGTCGTAAAATCGTTTGATTTGCTTGGCTTTCGTAGCAACTACGATAGGTGATTTGATTAGGAGAACTCGCTCTTCATCAAACAGTTGCTTCCAGTTCGAGAAGAAGTTCACCAGCAATGCGGCGATTGAGAATCCGTCATAATCTGCATCTGCTAAGATACCAATTTTTCCGTAATTCAAATCATCTGCTGGTTCACCCAATTCAAGACCGATGATGGACATCAGTTCTGAAAGTTCCTTATTTTTCATAATCTCAGTAGGCTTCAATTCACGTACATTTCGAGGTTTACCACGTAGTGGGAATCCACCGTGTATGGATGTATTACGTACATTAATCAAGTTACTGATTGCTGATTGACCCTCAGTGATAAAAAGTATCTTATCCTCTGGGTCTTTGCTCGATGCTGATATATGACTAGCAACTTTGGCCTTCTTCATACCCTTGTTGGCCTTCTTCAAGGCACGGGCATCTGCTAACTGCTTCTTGAGTAGCAAGGCTTCGATGATAGGCTCGACCAGTTCATCATTTCGCATAATACGACCGATGAATTTTTCTTCAGTCACACCATCGAATATCGGTTTGATATCATTGGCATTATTCGTCAATCGTTCCTTCGTCTGGCTATCAAACTTTGGGTCGCCAACTGAATTCGTGATTATGACAAATAGCATATGATTTTTGATATCGGATGGTCTAATATCTAATCGATGCTTTTTCTTGATTGCATCCTTTAGAGCGGTAGCAATATCGTTAGACACAATATCACAATGAACTCCGCCACCGAAGGTATCAATACCATTGATGAAACTAATGTTCTCATTAGTCTCCGCTGGCAAGACTGCAACTTTGAATTTAGGAGTCTCAATAATTTCATAAACATCTCCTATTTTTTTGAGATACTGCTTAAATGTTCCTGATTGAACAACTCGACCATTGAATTTGAATCTGATTTTTGGAAAACAGACTGCTAGGTCATTGACTCGTTTTTCAATAAGTCCTTTGTGGTCAGCATCAATCGTTTTCATTCCGAGCCTATCAAAGTCTGCGAAATAAGAAACGGATGTGCCTTGCTCACCCTTTGACTTCGTAATCTCAGTATCATACTCAGAGAGATTCCTCGCACACTGGAGACGAAAATGCTTCTTGCCGTCATCAGTATGAGCGATAAATTTCTTAGATAGGATATTGACAAGAGTAGCACCAAGACCGTGAGTACCGATAGAAACGTGTCCATCGTCATCAAAGTTTGCTCCTGCTCTCAGATTGGTAAAGGCTTGTTCAGCCTGTGTGATACCGGCATCGTCAAGAGACTCCACAACTGGGATTCCTCGACCATTATCGGTCACTGTGATTTTGCCATTGTCTTCTAGATTGACCTTGATTTCATTAGCAAATTTGAAATTCGTCCTGAAACCTTCGTCAATGCTGTTAGATACAACTTCATCAAACAATTTGAGAAAAGCGGGTACAATCTTGACCTGTTTTTTCACGATAGAATCGTTCTCCATCACCCATTTGCTGTGGGTACCAAGTGTGGTATCTCCCACATACATTCCGGGTCGATGGAGTACGTGTTCTATCTCGCTTAGAACTTTAACATCATTCTTACGCATTAATATTCCTATTTAAAGTGTTGGGTAAGAGATGCCTTCATCGGTGAAGATGCTATCTGGGAACTCAATCGATTTTACCGAATCGAGTCGAAATGAACGCCAGCCATTGGCTTTCATATCAAAGACTGCAACTGTGTTGGGATTGGGTGCTTTAGGTGGCTTCTGCGGCTTATCTGCAGGCACAATTGGCGCACGTTGGGAAAGAACTTCTTGAAGTAACGTACAAGACATTGCACGTTCTGTTCCATCTACTTTTGTGAATGTAACGGTTGCTACATCATTTTGTAGTAATTCAACTACATCCTCTCGTGAGAGGTCTTTTTCGACTGATTCATCAATCATCATTACTTTGTATTTCATATCGTCTCCACTTTCGCTTCATAATTATCAATTTATAAGTACATTATACACGACTTATAGCGTGTTGTCAACCATTATTTTCATTATTTTTCAATTTAATTTGCCTTACCTCCTCTGGGTGTCTGAGTCCCTGCTCTTTAAACCACTTTTCGGCTTCAGGAGTCAGTTCCACACTCTCAGATACGTCTGGCATATCGTGACATTCACAATCTGCCTGACAATTTGGGTCATCTTTGCTCATTGGAGGTGGTGCCATATCTATCCCCGTTGACCAATCATCTTTTCTTTGGGTGAAAAACCAAGTTCTATTGCTCATTTTTCACTCCTAATTGCTTCTGGATTGCATCGTATCTGCCCACTTCAATCTCACCAGTTTCTGGGTCTTCGTACTGCGAAATCATCCCCATCTTGGTCAAGTCATTTAGACAGTGATTAATGCCACTCATACATCCATCTTTAAATCCAGAGCGATATGAGAAAAATGCGGCTATCCCAACACCTGCTAAAAAGAAAAGTTGCCACGGTTCTATATACATATTTCATTCTCCTTTAATTATAGTAGTATTATATACTACGTAGATGGACTTGTCAACCCCTAATTCATAGAAAAAGATTCTCCACAACCACAACTAGATGTTGCGTTCGGATTAGTAAATTTAAATCCCTTTCCGTTAAGTCCATCTTCAAAATCCAATGATATTCCTTTCAGATATATCATACTCTTGTTATCGATAATTACCTTATATCCATCGTTTTCAAATTCCTTGTCATTTTCTGCTACGACTGAATCCCATTCAATTTCATATGTCATTCCAGAACATCCACCACCTGCAACGGCTAGTCGTAATCCAACATCACTCGGTAAACCATTTAATAAAGACTTCACTTGCGTACTTGCTTTTTCAGTTATTGTCACAAAATCCATTTCTTACCTTTCTATTTACACTCCTGCTTTAAGTGTGAATGACTCCCCACAGCCACAGGTCGCATCTTCGTACGGGTTATTAAATTTGAAACCAGCATCATATCCATTAGGATTTACTTCATAATCTATTTCTGTACCTAGCATCATCATTAGTGATTTATGGTTGACTAGAATTTTAACTCCATTTGAATCAAATTCATTATCATCTTCCTCGATTTGGTCAGCGTATTCTAAATTATACGCATAACCAGAACATCCAGTAGTTCTGATATTAACTCTAATACCTAGTCCTGAACCTCTTTCTTCTAAGAAGTGCTTGACTCGTTCCGCTCCAGCGTCTGTTACGGTGATGCTCATTATACTTGCTTCCTTTTCCTATTGTTGTCTAAGTTCTGAACCAACTCCAAACGAGTCCGCTTGGGTGGCCTTCTACGTTGCTCTGCCCATCACTCGTATGAAAGGGTTGGTCTCGATGGAACCATTGAGTTCCATTGCTTGTTTCTGATATTGTCGGTGTTGACCAATACAAATGACAGGTATGTCCGCCATAGTGATTCCCATTATATAAGATGATTGGATATATTTCACCTTCTACCAGACTTATTGTTCCTGTGTTTGATACGTCTGGATGACTACCGGGTGCGGCCGCTAACCAATTGCTGGTGGAAATACTCGCTTCTACCTGCGCCAAACTCTGACTCGGTGTTCCTATCCATAAATAGATGGAGTCATCTCCTACTACTCTGAATGAATACGTTTCAGTTGATTGTGCTTTAAACCATCCCTTTACTCTGAATGAACGCTTACTCGTATTATCATCAATTATAATGGCTTTTGCATCCCAACTTTGGTCCATTGCGTTTGAAATCCAAGTATTGCCGGCATTCTGATATGTGTAATTTCCCCAAGAAGATGATGAGCAACATCTCCAAGTGGCCCCCAATAATTCACACCCCGATTGGCCAAGCCAATCAGCGGCACCATCACACCAACACTGACCATCGCTGTAGTTTCCTCCGTCACATTGTCCATTATTCCAACTACCACTACCTGTGGATGTACATCCGCTAGGATTATTATTGTATCCGCTGTTCCCGTTTCCGTATTGTCCGCCACCGTTACACCAACCTTCATTGATACAAGAAGTGTAATTGGTCCATTGATTATCGGAGCAGTAAGAGTATCCTACAGCGGTCAAAGTTGAAAAACTATTATTGCTATTATAAGCAGGGTCCCATTTATTTGGACTAATTCTCCATCGCTGAACATCTATTCCGTGTATCCATTCCCAATTATCCCAGACTGGAGTTACTTTATAATATACGTGATGGAATGGTCTAATTCCCACTTTCCATAATTCTTCTCGACTATCTTGAAAATACATAGCACCAGTATCTGTAGTATGAGGAACTTCACCTACTAATTTCCATACGCCAAGGGCATAATCAGAACCTGTATTTTGCGTGCCATCCTTCCAATACGGTGCTCGATAAATTCTATATCTATTTGGTGTTCCTAAATGTCTGCTAGATGATGATAAATTTACATTATACTGTGGCGAATACCAACGTATTTGTGGAAAAGTATTTGTTGTAGCATCATTATATCCATATAATCCAAGTGGTACGCTACTTGTATTTGTAAATCCGTGAGGAGGGAATCCGTTTGTTCCGTAATACCAAGATTCAATCGGCATATCAATATCATACGTTCCCCAAACTGTCGCTGTGTTAGGCGTATTAATTGTGTTCCAAGTATATCCATTGCTTTCACAAATGGCTTGAGTAGAATTTGCAACACCATCCCAAGTGGCAGGAACGGCCAAACAGGCTGACTGATTTATAGTTACTCCATCGGAACAGGTGTAATGCGTTGCAGTTGAACATTCATAAGTTGTTACAATCCAGTTATTCTGAGTTGGAACAGGGTCTTGAAAACGCATTGAATGTGTCACCCACCAAGGATGAGTTGATTGACCAACTTCTGTGCCATTACCATAACTTGAATTCATATCACCATATTGAATTGTTATACTTGTACTTGTTGTTTCTGCGTGACTTTCAGGCCATTTACTAGGATTATCTGAAGTCATCAAATTATAATTTTGATGTGCAGATATCGTTTCTGCCGATTGATACCACTGATTGCTTATTTGCGTTGCGATATTATCATCTGCGAACCAAGCCCAGTATAAGTGATTCCAGCCTGAGACTGTCTGGGTTGTTTCCATACACCATTCTTTAGTAGCATTTGAGTTATACCAAACCCAGTTAGCAGTTGCATCATTGTTGGATGAATATGCACATTTTCCACCATTATTTGCGTTTGAGAGACCACCTTGTTCGCACATAGCCATTGAATTCGACCCTGGATGGAAATTGACTTCAAGAAATTCTGGTCCGCCAGCGTCACGTTGATTTTTATTAACACATACCATTGGTGCAGAGGGTTTAGAACCTGCGACAGTCCAAACAGAAGGGTAAGTCCAAACAGAAGGGTTAGTCCAAATATTACCAGACGCAACACAGGCCGCTTCAGTAATCCAAACAGGGTCATCACAACCAGTTGCTAGACAATCTGTGGGATTTGTAAATTGGGGGTCAGAACATCCTGTATAAGTACAAGTTGCTTGCGTTGTAAGTAGAGGGTCTGAGCAACTATCTGGCCAACTCTCTTGTGTTCTACAATATGAACTTTGATAAGAGGATTCGCAAGATGTTTGATTGGTGTATGTTGGGTCAGTACAATGATAATCAGTAATGGCATCCCAAACTACCTCAATATAAGGAATACCATCAGTATCTGGGTCTGTGGTACTATTTGTACCATTGTATGTCATCAGTCCAAGAGGATTACGTACCCTTTTGCTTACCTCATCGCCATATAGGGTTTGTCCAAGAACTTGATAATCACTAAATTCAACTTCGTATTTCTTACTAACAAGAGAGGAATATACTTCAAATTCAGAATATATATCAAAATAAGTGCCATCAAAGGTATTGTCGGATGTAATAACATTAACTAATGTGCCATCTCCAGAGAAGAATGAGCGAACAATAGCCAATACGTCATCTCTATCGGCCATTGACAATGCTCCACCCATAGCGGCAACTTCCATTGCTCGTTTTGTTGCTTCTTGGGCACCAACTGAAGTCAAGACAATGTCCGTTAATCGGATATTACCGTCTTGAGTCAACATCCCGAACTGAGCCACTTGGCCGTTCGGGATGCTTACTGGTTTATATTTTAGAATATCACTCATATAGATATTTATGAGTTTAGAAGTTTGTTACGATACTTCGCTATATAATAAGAGTCGATTATATCAGATACTGGACCTTGCCCTTTATATTCATCAATTCCGAACAATTTGGCTAAATCATCACCTGTTTCTTTGACAAATGCTTCATACATTAGGATTTTGTTAGCATTTCCCTTTCCAGTAGCGAATTTCTTTATCTCAGAGGGAGCAAATATTTTCAATTCTCCTTGGCTGAACTTGTTTAATGTGTATTTAAGAATGCCTGTATTCTCACCTATATTGAATACTTGACCTTTGGCACCAAACGCATAGCCCTCAAGACCAATATAAATGGTGTAGCCATTATATACAATATTATCTCGAATGAAATCTAAAGTTATCTTAGCAAGTTTGGTAAATCGTTCTAGATTATCTGCATATTCATATAGAGGCAGTCCAACTATATTAGGTGACCACTGACCCTCTGATTTCTTTCTGTTTGTAATAAACATAAAGTTACAGTTTTCGTATTTGAATTTACCTTCACAACAACAAATTGCTGGTGAAGTCATTGAATAATCTATTCCAACAATCATAGGTCATTCCATTTCTTCATCAGTGTGAATATCACTACTTGCACAAAAAGGGCAAGAAATTACTTTATATACATCGTCATCTAATTGGTGTTCGATTATGCAAGTTGCCTGGCACTCATCACATTGCACATTAGTTGTTGTCATTAAATACTCCTAGTAAGTTTAACTGCATAGATTGTACCATTTATGGGTTCCAATATTTGTTACGTTTTTGTATCCGCTTTTCTCTAAGTCTACTTTGGCTGTATTTGCCAAGTTACCGTGATTTGAATAGACCAAGATTGGAGTATTTTCTGTTACTCTGTCGTTTGCATCACACCATCTAAGAAGATTGGAGTGTGGCACATTAACTGCATTGTGGAGTTTTCCACCTGAAATGAAATCTACTGGATTTCGTACATCAATAATAACTCCTCCAGCAAGAAAAATTTCTCTAATTTCTTCGCAAGTCATCCGGGTGCCTGTGCCACCAAATACTTCTTCGTATGCGAGGTTTTCTTCTCGGCGCTTTTTGTTATCTCGTACAGTCTGCTTGTAATACGCTTGCATTACTTTATCCCACGGCTTTGCTACTTTATCCATTGTAATCACCTCCAACTATGTCCGATTAAATCTCCAGCACCACGGTCCTCGTCTGAGATTGCCGTTTTGCTGTGGCTAACTTTCATTATTTTATTCCATTTTTCAGACCCACATTCGCAGAATCCTACTTGGTCTTCCATTCCTTTCTCAGACCATTTCATCATTCGGTCTACTTCTAGACCACACTTATCACATTCAAAACTAAATATCGGCATCTTTACTCCTTATTTTTCCACTCAAATATTGAGGATAATCTTTGTCTCGTTCTTTACACCACAATTCAAAATGCTTGTGTACTTTTCTGCAATACATACCAAAAATGAATATGTCTCCAGGCAAGAATGCCCAAGATGCAGTCAAATATATGTATGTCAACCACATACACTGACCACCTAGTCCTGTATATGCACCTATTTTAATGTTTCCAGTTGTGAGTAAATAGATGGTCATTGCCGTCACGAGATTGGCAACAATAGCCAGAATTAATATCCAGTCTGGATTGAACAATGTTTAACTCCCTACACACGTTTCCATTTATTAAGGGCCATCTTTGCTTGAAGACCTTTAAAGGTCCTAGATTTAATCTCTAAATTAACATCGTCAACACTCATACCAGAAAGAACCATATCATTAATATCCTTTTCTTTGATGCTTTCGCTCCAGATACAAACAGAATATCCTTTATTAATGAATGCCTCAATCTTTTTAACTATTTCCACATTACGTGATT
>Ga0209657_1000288_pt1 | contig 34717 bp, 40 predicted proteins | sample SaaInlV_100m_DNA_FD_184650 | JGI IMG/M metagenome (GOLD analysis project Ga0209657, IMG submission 184650) | Marine microbial communities from expanding oxygen minimum zones in the Saanich Inlet - SI037_S3LV_100m_DNA (SPAdes) (version 2) | ecosystem: Environmental > Aquatic > Marine > Intertidal... | reverse complement strand
GGATGGCCAGTTGAACCTGGATGACTTGGATGACTTGGATGACTTGGATGACTTGGATGACTTGGATGACTTGGATGACTTGGATGACTTGGTGGTACTGGACAAGTTTTAAAATTAGTGATATCTTGAGTACAGTTCATAGAACAATTCTTTGTGATAGGAGATTCATTACAATATAAACAAGAAAAACCAGATGTATAAGTACATACAGCACCATTTATATTACTACATTCTGGATGACCAATTGTTAACCTATTAGGGTCTAATACCTTAAGATGTTCATATGGTATATCTTCGATAGATGTATATATTTTGGGACTATTGCCTAATATCATAATTTCAGTAGTCCATCCAGTCCATACATTAGATTGAACAGTAAATTGAACAGAATGATAATTAAACTTTCTTGCTAAAACTATAATTAAATGGTCTAACACACCAGTATTGGCTAATCTTCCTACTCGGTAATTTTTACCATAAGCAGCTGTATATAAAAATCTTTTTACATCATCACGACTAATGTTATTTTTACCAAATGCTTCTTTTAATTCATTATCTAGATTTGTTTGAAAACCACCATTTAACCAATACTGTAAATTTTGAAATCCTCCTAAACCAGTAGAATTTATATCAACTTTATCTGTTAAAACATCTCCATTATTTTCTCTTAAGATAAAATCAATAAAATCATCCATATCCATTAATTTTAAAATAGCATCTAATTTATTTATATTTGCATAGGTTTTACCTAAATTAACAAACATACCAGAACCTTTTGCTTTATAAAACCAGACACCATATGTTGAATTTACAATAGAAAAACTACTATGTAGCCCTTCTATCCATGAATAGCTAGGATCACCCTTAACATTGTAAAAATCATTCCAATTGTTCTCGTTATATTTACTAACAGCAAGAGTATATTTTGGCCACAAAGTTGGTTTCCATAATTGATTATAACAAGGGGGAGGCTGATCAATGTTTTTTTCATTTCCAGTCCATGTATCATTAGCTGCCCATGGAACTTTTCCATCCAAAAAACATTGCTTGTAATTTTCTACAGATTCACAACACTTTTCACCTTCTTTACCAGGTAAATTACAAAAAGGCCAACCATTGTCTAACATTGGATTAGGAGAAAAATTTACATCTGGGGAGCCATTTACACAATCACATGGTAATTCTAAACAACTTGGACCAGGTAAAGCGGCTTTATATACTTTTTCTGATAGTTTTTGTTGAACAATAGCTGGTAAAAAATTAGTATAATACATTTCTAAATCATCAAAATTTTGTTCGGAAGGATTGCTAATATAAGGATATACTTGTTTTAAATATTCGATTTTCCAATTAGTATGTTTAGTCGGATAATTATTTCCATCCGCTAAATCTATTTCTGCTAGTATAACATTCATTTATTATATTTATTAAATAAAAAAATACCGATTTAATTAGTAATTCAAAATATTTTACTTCGCGATTTAGATGTGCAACAACAAGGACAAATACCTAATATACTTGAATCTGATTGATCATTTAATTTATTATTTATTTTAACTTCATCTTCTGAACCTTGTACAGTTACAACTAACTTTTCGGTATAAATACTATAATTAGTATTCCAATCCTTTTTGTCCACAGGAACCGCCATAAATTCTTTGGGTGTAACTATAGTTACAGCTTGTCCTTCCTCTCCAATAGTAGGCATAATATCAACATTGCCTTGAAAATTTTTACTGTTTGTTGGTGATAATTTTTGTTGAACATTACTTTCAACATTTTCATATGTACTTGCTACAGATCTGTCAGCATTATTCATTTTTATATATAAAAAACATTTTTTAAATTAAGTTATTCTTACCTGAGTTTACAAATATTATCATTCAAATATGAGGCAGCTTTCTCTATACCACCTTTTTTACTACAATCTACTACAACAGGTTTACAAGGTGCAAATCCTGTCTCAGACCAGGTTTTTCCTGGTACACGCAATGCATTACAAACAGTATCTGAAGTTGCCGTACATTCAGTTGCCACTCCAGCACTTCTACAATCTGTACATTCATGACAACCAATTATTTCCTTTCCATGGTTTGTAAAATTTGAAAACCATTTCAAATTTTGATTATCCACTTTTCCATCACTTGGAAGACTATAATAATCTATAGGATATTCATAACTTTTTCCGTACCATTTGTTTTTTCCACAATTTATACATTTAGTATTAGTTGTAGCTGTACAATCAAGATATTTTGCTGATCCTTTACAATCATCACATTTATAACATACACTATCATCATTATGTTTGTAATAACCTTCAGGACATTTACCATCTTTAGGAGTGATAGGAGAGTCAGGTTTACAAACACTATTTGTTGTTGTACCACATGAGATTTTTGTTTTACCTTTATCACAAGTTTGACATTCTAAACAATTTGGTTCGTAACCATTGTCATAATATTGTTTATCTTTGCATTTATCATAACAGGGTGGACCATATTCACTATCAATCCCCCATTTATCATCTCCTTCTTTTTGATTACATGACATTTTACAAACATTATCAGACCTATATGTCCCTACTTTATCAATTCCTTTCACTGTACAAGGATTCACCTTCGTACATGGTGCAAACCCTGTTTTAGAATAAGTTTTACCAGGTTCACATAATTCATTACATATAGTATCCGAAGTTGCTGAACATTCTTTTTTAACACCAGCAATTCCACAATCTGTACAATGATTACATTCTATTTTACCAATTTTACCATCCACTTCATCCTTATTTAATGATATTGTTCCTTGAAGATTATCTAACTCAAAATCAGAAAAAGTTGTATTAGATTTAGGATAATTTAACTTACCGCTATTATGTATTCCATACCAATGATCCTTCGGACAACATTTTATGTCCTTATTACAATCTTGTGATTGAGAAGCTCCTGATATTAAGGTATTATCATATTTATCTTTACAATCTTTTCCACCATTCTCCGCCTTTCTCTTAACAGTAAATGTTCTACTTTGTGTCCCACCTTTACAATCTTTACTACGTTGATCCCAGTCTGACCATACACCATTACAATCTATAGGACAAGGTTTTCTATTACAAGGCCTTATCTTAGTATCTCCATCATTTAAAGCTAAATCATTACCAATTTTATCTTTTCACATACATAATGGTCCATTTCCTGTAGCTTTTGTTTTTATTTTATATTTACTAGTTTTAATACCATCATCACCGCAATCTTTACTACAGCCAGACCAAGGTTCCCATTCACCTACACAATCTACATCACATTCTATGTCAGAATTGCAATCTGTTTCGTAATAAGTTCCAGTTTCTAAAGGGTTTCCATCAGCATCATTACCACAACTTGCTCCACCATGTTGAGCTGATGTAGTAATTTTATAAGTAATCTTTTGTTTCCCTCCTTTACAATCTTTACTACAATCTCCCCTTTCCCATTCACCTACACAATCTATAGGACAGGGTTGTGTATTACATACTTCTACTTGATTTCCTCCATCTTCGTATCTACACTGTTTTCCATCCCCTAAAGCAGACTGGGTCACAGTAAAAGTTCTATATCTATCTCCAGTACCACAACTTTTATTACATTCAGACCAATTTGTCCATTCTCCTTTACAATCACGATTTTTATCGGGTATATCATCTATAATTTGATTACTAAGCGCACCCATAATACCTGCAGATACTACATTAAGAATTAGTAAACTTACTATAACAATTATTATAATAATAACAGTTTTCATTTCATTAATTATATTATAAAAATATATAGATTTTAAATAAATTTATGTAAATAATTGCATAAATTTACTACTTACAACACTAGATGAAGTGTACTCTCTTTCTGTATGTTATAATCAGTCAATGTGCGCCCATCCTCAAGTTGCTTACCAGCATAGATTAGACGTTGTTGATCAGGAGGAAACCTTCTTTATCTTGAATCTTGGCTTTAATCGCTTCAATTGTATCAATACCTTCTACTTCTAGAGTTATAGTTTTCCCAATTAGTGTTTTAACAAATATTTGCATTTTATTATAATATTTCTATTTAAATAAAAATTTAAGCATTTTCTAAATTATTTTCTTAAAAAGTACTCCTTATTTACACTAAATTGAAGTTGAAGTAATTTATATAATTCAAACTCTATTTTTCTCAATGCTTTATCCCTTGACAGAATTTTGTAAAACTCAATAGGTTCTAATTTATATTTCTCAAAATAAATAATAGTATTTAAATTAACCATAACATTAGGATAATTTTGCATTTTTTCATTAATAATAAACAATTCTCCTTTTGCGTTTTTTATATAAAAACTTTCTTCTAACTTTATTATATCAATATTATTTGATGGGGTTAAGGGTCTATTTTCTAAAGATAATACTAATCCCATAACATAGGGTAATAACAATGTTGCTTGATAAGGATCCATTTTATTTAAATAATAGTTTTATTTAAATAATAGTTTTATTTAAATAATAGTTTTATTTAAATAATAGTTTTATTTAAATAATAGTTTTATTTAAATAAAGTAATTTCTCAAATAAAAATGTGTTCTAAATTTTTAAAAGTATCTAAATACTTTTAAAAAAGTACTTTCAAATTCTAAACACACAAAAAATACTGAAACACACATCCAAAATGTGTGTTGAGAAACTTTTCCAAAAAAATAAATATTTTATGATTAAGTTATGATGTTTTTAAGAGAGTTACGATATAATAATATTTATGGATTTTCCATTTTTATAATTAATAAGTTATAAAAATTACAAATAATCCATCAAAAATACAGAATCTTAATTTAAAGTAATCTAATTATAATATAAATGTCTGTAAAATGCGAATTCTGTTATAAAGAGTTTAGTACTAAAGGGAATTTAATAAAACATCAAAAATCAACCAAATATTGTATTAATATACAAAAAGAACGGGGAAAGGAAATTGAAGAATATGACAAGTACAAATGTATTTATTGTGATAAGAAATTTTATGAAAAAAGTAATTATACTAAACATGAAATAATATGTAATAAAAAACCTAATAAAGAAAAAGAAGAATTATTAAATAATTTAGAAGAACTTAAACTAGATATCTGTGAGAAAGACAAAATAATTTATGATCTTAAAAATAAAGTAGACTATCTTACTGAAGAAATTAAAATAATAGAATTAAAAACTGTTTTGAATTTTTAAAGTGAATACTTTTTAAGTACTTTAAAAATTTTAATTACAAATTCTAAATAATATAAATTTCTTTCAACACACCTCCAAAATGTGTGTTGAGAAACTCTTCCAAAAAAAATAAATATTTTATGATTAATTTATGATGTTTTTAAGAGAGTTACGATATAATAATATTTATGTATTTTCCATATTTGAGATAAATAAGTTGTAAAAATTACAAATAATCCATCAAAAATACAGAATCTTAATTTAAAAACAATAATATATATTATAAATGTCTCTAAACTGTCAATATTGTAAAAAAACATTTACTACTAAAGGAAATTTGATTAAACATCAACGTTCGGCTAAATACTGTATTAAAATTCAAAAAGAAGAAGGAAATATATTAAATGATATTAAGGAATTCAAATGTTTTCATTGTCATAAGACTTTCACTGATAAAAATAATCTAATTAAACATGAATTAAATTGTCAAACTAAATTTTTAGATGAAATAGAGAAGCTGAAGAGTATAATATCTGAAAAGGATGAAAGAATATTGGATTTGGAAGGAGAAGTAGCGCAGTTGAAAGAAGAGAATAGAATGATTGAAATTAAGACCGAGAAGCGTATGTTGGAGAAGCAGACTCAGCATCTGCAATCTACGGTTGATGAAATTGCGAAGCAACCTCGTACAACAAATAATAATAAGATATTGATAACTACTCCTTTGGATTTGTCTAAGGAGAGTGTTAAGACAGCTATTGAGGTTGGTTTTTCCCACGAGCATCTTGCGTTGGGTCAGAAAGGAGTTGCTCAGTTTGCCTATAACAATATATTAAAGGATTCTGATGGTAAGTTGAAATATGTATGTACTGATCCTTCTCGTCAGATTTTTCAATATAAATCTAATGATGGAAAAATACAAAAAGATGTTAGAGCTACAAAATTGACTAAAGCTATTTTAAACGGTGATATTAAACAAACATCTCATAAAATTGCTTGGGATAATATGAAAGATGGTAATAATGAGATATTTATGGAGTATACCAATTATTATCAGAATATTCAAGGTATGGAAGATGATAATACTGATTTTAGAAAAGAGCTTAGTAGTTTAGCAATTAATTAAATGTTACTTTAATTTTCAAATTGATAAAATTTGAAAATTACCAGTTAAGAAATAAAAATGCAAATGAATATTACCGGAATGTGTCAAAATTTTACTAACTCAGCTTTTGTGTATTCAAAAGAAGCTTTGGGGTATTTAGCAGAAACTATGAACTTTTATTTGTTATTGTTTAAACAATATTCAGAACTAGTTTGCTGTATTTTGCTAATTCTTACTATGCGGAGTATAATCTTAAACCTTCCTAAAAGACAAGTTACTGATAATTCCCCATGTGAGACATCAACCTGTGATATGAATGCAAAGCAGCCTCGTGGAATTTGGAACCCAAATTCTGAGTTTCCTACTTATTCCGATGATAGTGCAGATGGTGGTGAGCTCATCGATCTTCATCTGAATACCCGTGCACAAGCAGGAAGTACTATTATAGTTGATGCAATACACGAACTCCTTCAAACTCACGGAGCAATGAGAAATAGCGATATTACGGGAATCCTTGGATTTAAGACTGAAAAACATAATGGTTATCTGACATTAACACTAATGAAAAATCATCCAGACCTTTTTGAGCAAGATGCCTCTACTAGGAAGTGGTTTGCAAAGTTCGGAAACTAATAATAACTAATGCTAATAATTTTTGGTAATAATAAATTACCAAAAATCAGATGGTTTAAACTATTTAAGCAACTGCTTAAAAATAATGTAATTTTATTACAAGAACATAAAGATTAACAGAAATACAATAGTATATTTATAACCCAAAGTAATACTTAATACTTTGAAGAATTATCTCTTTTCTCTTTCTTTTATCAGGTTGTAGATCCTCTGCATCTAAGCCAGATGTAATTTTTCCAACAATTTCTTCTGCTAACACTCTTTGTGTATAATAATCTTGTGAATTAAAGATACCAAAAACCATTTATATTAGAGCAATATTTTAGTCATAATCTAGATGATGTTGTTTTAACAAGTCAAAATTGGCTTTGGACTTACCCTGGTAAATTAGTAACACCACTTAGTATTGCTGTATTACCTGAAAAATGTAAGATATGGGATATTTCTGACTGTAAAGGAGTATGTACAGATTTTTGTAATAAATATATTTAAAAAAATAATATGTTATTATTATATAAGGAGTACATACAGCATACAAAATTTAACCTTACTAATTAAGCTAACAATAATACTAATAGTACTCCGTAAGATTTTATTTCAAAATATATTTTTTTTGAAATAAACTTATATATTATTTATCTTAGAACTTTCTACTTTTAAAAGTGTATTTTCTAACTTATCTTTATTAGCTTGAAAGTGATTAAAGTTACAATCATGCTCTAATAAATGTTGACTGCAATAAAAATTATTACACTTACATTTATGCATCTCAATTAAGAGGATATTTATCTTTTTTTTACACTTAGCACATTTAATTTTTTTTATTGGTTTTTCAGTCATATTTATATATATATATATATTAAAATAATATTATTTTAATATATATATATAATATAAATGTCATTTAATAATTATAAATGTCCTAAAGCGTTTAATGCTTCATTCGTTAAAGATCAAAGTTCTTGTGCAAATAATTGTAAAACTGAGTTAAAAAAATGTGGTAATTGGGCCCCTAGTGTCTGTTATGACTTTTGTGAAGATCATGGAGTTGTAACAGATCCTAATTTAAATTCTGGTTTAGCAAAAGCTAGAAACTGTGCAAAAAAGTATGCTAAGTATCCTGGTATTCAATGTGAAGATAAAATACGGGAATGTTGTAAAGGGGATCTTACTTGTCTCAATGCTGTACAAACTTGTTGTATACCCGCCAGTTGTCGAGTTAACCCTCATATATGTGGGTCTCCGAATAATTGTCCTAAATTTACTGCTGACGGTTCTGGACATCAAGGAAGCGGTGGCACTAAAGGTTATGGTTCGGAAGATGGATGTTTTATCAATCAAGCGGGTGAATGTTCAAAAGTTTGTGAAACTTGTACAAACTGTGAAGATTGTAAACATTCTACATGCTTTAAAACTGCTGATAGTTGTGAACAAAGTCTTCCCCAAAAGAAAAGTGAAAAAGATTCATCAGGCGGTAATAAATCAAATGATAGCCAAAGAGCTCAAGAAGCTAATACTTTGGCTTCACAAGCTTCAAACTTTGTAAAAAGCACACCTGGAAAAATATCTATTGCCTTTTTTATAGTTTTATTATTAGTTCTAATTGGTTTTGGTGTATATGAGTTAACACGTCATTCGAAAGCTCCTACGGAAGCTTCTTTACCATCTGTGATGAATTTTTATAGACACTAGACACTCTAAAAATAAAATTAAAAAGTCATAATTAATTAATTCTAATAATTTAAAATGACAAATCTTCTTATCCAAGAATATTCTGACAAGACTTTTGTAGTCAGAGGCGATACAAAACCTTATAAGGATATTTTGAAAAATATGGGAGGTAAATGGAATTCTAGGCTAACTGAAAAAGATTCAGAAGATAAATTTGGGGCTTGGTTATTCTTTACTTCAAAAAGATCTGAAGTAGATGAGTGGTTCTCAAAAGGATGTATTAATGATACAAGTTCTGTATCTAACAAAATTAGTTACAGTCCAAAATCTAATGAGTTAGAAAGAATAGAGGCTAAATTAGATAAAATACTAGCAATTCTTAATAATTCAAATAATGAATTAGTGGAAGATTTAATAGATGGTGACGATGATTTTAAGACAGTTAAAAAAAGGTTATTGTAAATAAATACTTATAAAAATTAAAACATTTTCCATTCTATTTTATTAGAATGGAAAACTTATCGATTGAAACTTCAATTTCTAAACCTTCACAAAACCACCCTAGTATATTTTTTAAAATTATAATATTTATAATATTAATTGTTATAATCGGTGCAGGAATAGCAGGGGTTATATTTTTAATAAGGAAAAATACTTCTAGAAATGTTCAAGATAATGATAAGCATGATAAAGATACTCAATCTACAGTACCTACTTTATATCTTCTACCCGAAGCTAACAAACCAGCTTTTAAACGACCTGATACTGTTATGTTCACAACTGATGGTGGTAAAAAATATCTAGTTGATCCAGCCGTAGTAAAAAATAATTTTTCTAAAATTGCAGTAATAGCCAATACTTCTCACAGTGATTGGATAAATATGTATAAAGAGGAAGAAATTGTAAATTTACAAACTGCAACTAGTTTACCAATAGAGAAATGGCTTTCATTTTATTTTGATATTGATGGACCATTATGTCAATGTAGAGTAGGAGCTTCAAAAAAACTACAGGAATCATGTTATGCTGCTGATGGTAGTGGTAAGTCAGGTTATAATCAGGATAATTGTTTAAATGATATTATTATAAATGGTAAAAAACAAAAATCAATTGTGAATAGAGTATATAATATGTGTAAACAAGTTGGTGATGATTTAGTAGGAATCATGTTCGATGACGAAGAAGGAACACCTACTATGATTGTACAAGCTATGGAAGCAGTTAAAGATTTGTGGGATAAGACTCATACTAAAAAAACTAAAATTAGGTTGGAGTTTAGAAGTACAAAGTGGTTTAAAGGATCGTCCTCGTGGTAAGTATAATTGGGATATATCTTTAGGTCAAGCTTATACTGACCAACCTACAGATCTTTATAATGGAGATTGTACGGTAGATTATAATAAATGGTGGCAAAATATAGGACATAGATTAAAAGGTCAAAAGGCTTCAAAGGGTATTCCAATGGTATGTGGGGCGGGTAATTGTAATAAATGTATAGATGAGAGACTTTCAGGACAAATAATAAGTAACTTAATTGCAAAAAGACCAAAAGATTTTGAATGGAAAAATTTTGGAATTTGGTATGGTACATATCCTAAAAATGGTAAGATTTATCCATCGAAAGAAAAAACGAAACATTGTTATAATCAAGACTTTTGTGACAAGTGTAGAGTAGGGTGTTGTAAAGATTGGGAACTTATAACAGCTGATAGTAAGCCAGATAAAAATAATCCATCACTAACTAGTTGCCCTCCTCTTTCTTCTTAGGAGATTTAGGTTTTGCTTTATAATTTTGGTATATTTTATAAACTAAAATTCCAATTATTATAAAACCAAATAAATAAAGCAGACTTTTTGATAGTAGACTGAGTATAAGTATATCAGAAAGAAAATGAACAATAATAACTAATACTATTATTGAAATTACGCTTATAGCGACCATTTTTATAATTTGACCTATATTTAATTTTTTACAGTACTTATGAGAATCATCAAAACAATTTTTATCTGTTAATTGGTTACAATTAACAGTATTTTTTTTTGAATCTTTAATAGTACCATTTGTACATTTATAATTCATTGAATTAAATTAATTAATAATTTAAAATTGATTTTAAAGAGCTAAAAATGTAATATTATATACAATGGGAATTACTCACTTTTTTCACTGGTTCAAAACCAACTTTAGAAACAATATAAAAGAATTGGCTAAAGGTCAAAATATGAAAGGTATAGATGTAGAGGTAGATAATTTTCTTATAGATTTAAATGGTTTATTTCACGCAAGTACACAAAAAATATACCAATATGGAAATCATGCTCCTCGTGATAAAAAATTTAGAAAAAATATTAAGGGGTTGAAAGCTCAGCTTATGGTGTTTGAAGATGTATGCCAGACTATATCAAACTTAGTAGAAATAGTTGATCCCAACAAGAGATTAATATTGTGTACAGATGGAGTTGCACCCGTAGCAAAACAATGTCAGCAAAGACAGCGACGCTTTAGAGCATCCAAAGAACAACATGAAATAATATCTTTTAATAGTAATTGTATAACTCCAGGTACTAAATTTATGGATTATCTATCGAAATACATAGATTGGTTTATTCGCAAAGAAATGAATTCTAATCCTGTTTGGCAAAATTTAGAGATTATTTTTTCTAATGAAAAATCTCCATCAGAAGGCGAGCATAAAGCGGCTCAATATATTCGTAAGTATGGTTCAGATTTTGAAACTTATTGCTTCCAGGGGATGGATGCTGATTTAATTATGTTAGCACTAGCAACTCAAAAAAGAAATTTTTATATTCTTAGGGAAGATATATATAATCCATCTAATGAGTATTTTTGTATAAATATAGGTAGTTTTAGAGAAGAATTAGTGGGTAAACTGACTTGGGATCATGAATCTATACCTTTTAATGCAGAAGTAGCTGTTACTGATTTTGTTTTTATTTGTTTTATGGTTGGTAATGATTTTTTGCCCCATCTACCTTGTATCTCTATTATAGATAGAGGTATTGAAGTGTTATTAGACTTATATAGAGTTGTAGGTTCTAGTTATGGGCATTTAACTTGTGAAAATAATAATAAAGTATATTTCAATAAAAAATCATTAAAAGTTTATTTACAGAATATTGGAATGTTTGAAAAAGATATTTTTGAGTACAAGTTATCTAAGAAAGAATCGTGGTTTCCAGAAAAATTATTATCAGACAATTCTTCGCAGATAGATGAAAAGTGGGAAGTTGATATAGATTCATATAAAAGATCATATATGAATACAAAATTTCCTGATAATACGAACCAGGAAATATCTCACGAGTATCTTACTGGTTTACAATGGGTATTATCCTATTACACGAGAGGTGTGCCTAGCTGGGAATGGAGTTATAAACATTATTACGCTCCACCAGCTAGTATTCTTGCAGAGCATGTGGATTCTTATAAATTTACTAAATTTCCTTCTACAAGACCCTTTAATCCTTTATTACAACTCTTATGTGTATTACCACCTAAAAGTGTTGATTTACTTCCAGAAGAAATTCGTCATGTTCTAGTAGATAAAAAATCTCAGTTTCATAAATATTGTCCAGAAGAATTTACTATTGATATAGAAGGTAAAAGTAAGGAATGGCAAGGTATAGTTATTTTACCTATTATAGATCTAGAATTAATAAAGAACATTTACTTTGAAGAATCAAAAAAGATTGGAGAACAAGCTTTAAGAATGAACCGACTTGGAAAAACTTTTAGATATAAATATAATAAAAAATTTAGTAGAGACTTTAAGTCCTACTATGGAGATATTGAAAATTCAAATGTATGTACAGAAATGTTTATTATTTAATAATTAAATTTAAAATTATAGCTTTTCTTTTAAAAATTAAAAGAAAACAATTATGAATATATTTTTTTTACATTTTGACCAACGAATATGTGCAATGTGGCATTTAAATAAACATGTAGTAAAAATGGTACTTGAAACATTACAAATGTTATGTGCAGTTTGGCATATCAGTGATTCTGAGCATAAAATTTTTACTCCTCCTTATAAATTAGCCCATAAAAATCATCCTTGCACAATTTGGGCAAGGGAATCTTTAGAAAATTACAATTGGTTAATGACTTTAGGAACTGAATTATGTAAAGAATATACATATCGTTATGGCAAAGTACACTCATGTGAGGAGCATTTTTATGAAATGATGAAGTTTACACCTCCTATTCCTTCTAAAGGATTTACTAATCCCGCTCAAGCTATACCAGATATATACAAAGATAAAGATCCTGTAGTTGCATACAGACATTATTATTTTTTTGAGAAATATAATATTCATTCTTGGAAAGGAAAAATTAATGGTAGAGATGTACCTATTTGGATTATAGAATTTGAACAACTATTTGAATAAAATATCTTTAATATCTGAATATTCTATAAATACTTTGTTAGGTAAGTTTTTAAGAAACCAATCTTTTGAATAAGTATCATTAGAATGGATATGAATATCCTCGCCTAAATTATTTAAATTAAATAGTAATAAATCATTTTTACTACTGAAAATAGAACTACTAGGGTTCTTGCTTGAATATTCTAGCAAAGTTTCTATATAATCTTCTCCATAAATCTTATTTTTGATAGGAATTATTATTACATTACGACTTTTTTCTTTTAATATGGATGGGATGATATTATTTCCATAACAATAATCAGATTCACTTGGTATTAATTGAGATGTATATTCTATGTATTTAGGTATAGTTTTATTAATTTTATCATTTGTAAATAATAATATTGAGTCTATTTTAATAGTTTGATCTAGTATAGAATTTATAACAGGTTTTAAGTTTTCTTTGAATGGATCATAAGAAAACATACTTACTACTACTTTATCATCTTTAAAGTGATTAGATTTTGATTTTTCAATGTATTTTTCTGCTAAATTTTTAGTTTCTTTAAAGTGTACTGAAATATATCTAATTATTCCAAAATAAGAGAGTATTAATGTAAATAATGTGATTATAGAGATAATAATGGATAACACTAATAAACATTTTTTCATTTATTTATATAAAATATGTTTTTACAATTTTCTTAAAATTAAAGATTTATCTTTAATTTTAAGAAAATGGAAATTTATCAAGTATAACAAAAGTTTTAATGGAATGGTCATTAAAAAACGAAGAATGGTTCTTAGTAGTATTGTTATTTGAATATATGAACATAGGAATACCAAATAAGTTTTTGTATAAATTACCACAAAGGAAAAATCAGAATACATCTACTTTACTTACGAATAAAGATGAGACAGTATTATTTCATAATGATTCAAGTTTGTTCCAACATTTATTACTTTCATTCAAGTTTTGTAAATGGACTAAATTAGATGAATGGGGTGGATTATATGGTTATCGATATCTTCGGTTATAACCTCTATTTGATCTTTTTGGTACTGCTATAATTGGATTAGCCTGAAAAAATTTTTTACGTAAAAGATAGATAACATAAAATAATAATGCTAAAGCTACCAAACCTAAAAATACAAATAATGCTATTTTAAAATAGGAATTATATGCATCTTTGTAAAACTTATTAAAATAGTCAATTTTAGTTGATTTAGGATACATTTTTTGCATCCAATCAATATCAACTTGAGATAGTCTAAGATTCTGATGAGTTCCGTATCCTTTTTTAACTACACAAGCTGGGAAAAAGTAAAGCATGATGGAATTTGGATCAAAGGAACTGCCATTTATTTGATTAATTTTATATGGATTTATTATATTATTTTCTGTTTGTTGTTTCTTCCAACCTTGGGTTGCTTTAGCCCACGCCTCTACTACTGGTATATTCCAATCTATTTGTTTGCCTCTAGGATTTTGATGTTCATGGATCATACCTAACATATGTCCAAATTCATGTAATACTGTTCCTACATCAAACCAAGCAAAATTAATAGTTGCTTCGCCATTTTTTTTAGTTAGAGCATCAGTTCCTACTAAAGACCATGATCCCAAGGTGGCATCAAAAGATATTCTAATATTAGCATCTTTTACATCTTCAACAAATTTAACATCTAAATTTATTAAAGGTAACCATCTTTCGTTAAAAATTGTTTTTACCATTTCTTTCACGTCTTTAGGATTTTCTTTATCAAATTGATATTGTAAAGGATCTACTTTTCCTCGAAAAGGAGGGTCTACATTTGTATTTATATCAGGAAATTTTTGTTTGAGGGAAGCGCATGTATTAGCTTCGGTTTGTTTATGTTGATTGGGATCAGATAATTGTGAAGCGCTGCCACAAGTGTAAGTATTACCACATTTAGGATCTTCCAAAAACCCTATTCTTATTTTTTGTCCTGAGCTCCATAACTTTGACTTCCAAAAAGCTGCCTTTAGTGCTCCTGTGTTAGCTTTTTTATAAATTTCTTTATGTTCATCTAACACTTGGTGAGCGGCACATATTTTTAAATTTTTAATTGTATCAGACATTTTTATTTAACATAAAAAAATAAAGTATAATTAATAAATAAAATGTCAGCAGGTGGAATAAGCTATTCAGGACTAGTAAACCATGGTAAAATTACACTACCCTCAGTCGAGACTTGGGGTAATAATATGAATATTTTAAAAGATCCTCCAAAATCATTATTTACTCGTAAGATTGATAAAGTTGGAGAAACCAGTTCTCTTACAGAATCAATAGATCAAAGTTCAAATAGAACTTGTGAAGCAATTCAAGTTTATGCAAGAGGTGTAAACCCTTTTACTAGTGTTTCTTATACAAACCAAGGTAATAATGGGGGTCAACGTTCAGGAGGAATAACTAGTGGGATTAACCCAGGGCAATCAGCTAAATTACCATATACAATTATGCGTGATGGTTCATTTCGCCCACCAATACAAAGACAAGAGCAATTATTTCCTCTTTCTCGTTTACCAAGAAATGTTACACATGCTACAACAACTCCTGGTTTTGTTGATTTTTCCAAAAAAATGAGGACGTATGGAACTGCTATGCAAACAAAGGAGGTAAAAAACAAGATTATTAATACTAATGTTAAGCCTACAGCTAGTTATAAATTAGAGAACCCAATAGTTGAACCATTTCATTTAATTAAACAATCTACACAACCTATAATGAACATTTCAGCTAACTCTGGTTTTAAAACATTAGATATTACTGACCAACATGTTGGTACTCCTACTAAAGAAATCAATGATAATAATTTACATATCAATACAAAAGCTAATGTGAGTCAAAATAAACATATAAATAATAATCATTTAGAAACTGATAGGTATTTACAGGATGTTTATTATAAGAAGGTTTTGAGTTTGCCTGTTTCAAATCAAGTAGATCTACCAAAACAATTATTAGAAACAGATAGATTCTTACAAGATGTTCATCAATTGAATGTTGATAGTAGGCAAACTTCTAATCAAGTAGATTTACCAAAACAATTATTAGAAACTGATCGTTTCTTACAAGATAATCCATTGGGTTTTGATGTAAACAGTAAACAATCCACACAAAAATATTATGCTCCTACTCAAACCTTAGATACAGACAGATTTGTTCAAGATGTATATACTAACAATGTAAGTAGTAAACAATCTTCAAATTTACACCATACCTCAATAGAGGATGTTTTAGATTTATCTGATTTACCTATTCACAACAATGTAATGATATTAGAAGCTGAAGCTGCTCATAGTGGGCACGAGAAAACTAATTATATTCATGACAATATTGAACTTAGACGAACAATGCCTGAACATCAAGCTACAACTAACTTTGGAGATAGTAAAATATTTAAGAGAATAGAAGCTGAAAATGAAATAGTTAAAGAGCGTAATATTCCAGTTACCGAATTTCAAACAAATCATATAGCAAAAGGGGATTCTGATCATGGTTCTAGACAAGCATTTCTGGTTGAAAAGATCAAACCCGGAGGTTTCTCTAATTCTGGTATTATACCTAATAAAGATAGGGTAAATCATGGTATTACAAATTCTAGTTCTGGTGTTTTAGATAAATTAAAGATAAATCAATTAGCTAATGAAGGAATGATGGCCAAGTTTTCTCAACAAGCTCCATTTAAATAATTTTTTGTTATAAATTTTAAAAATATATAATAACAAAAAATGACAAAAAAAGAAGAAATGTTTGTCATAGAAAAGCTAAAATGTGAAAGAATAGTTAAGTATATGGACAAATTTGATTTTAAACCCAATAATTTATCTATAGATTATATACATAACTTACTAAATTCATCTTGTAATAATGGAATTTCTATGTTTGCTATTTCGGTAATAGTTAAATACTTTTTTTCAGAGAGTTTTGTTAGTAATTTTTTGTTAGAAATTGAAAGTAAAGTAATTGATGAAGGTAGAACAAGCAAAATAATGGAAGGATTTATATTTGATAAAAAATTTCCAATTATCCTTAAATCATTTAGACCCGTATATCCTGAATTTTATATTATTAGAGAGTTATTAATTGGAACTAGGTATATGAATAGATTAAGAATTTTAGTACCAAATTTTGTTTACACTTATTCAGAAAAAACAATTTCTAATGAACTATCTTCTGATCATAAGATACAAAAAAAAGTATTAGTACTAGAAAAAATTGATGGTGAAAAATTATCAGATTTACTTATTACCTCTAGTCTTAGCTTTAATGAATGGTTAAATATATTTTGCCAAATACTACTTGCTTTAGAAGTTGCTCAAAGAAAATTTAGTTTTACACATTTTGATTTACACTGTCAAAATATTATAGTTAGAAAAGTAAATTGTAAATATGATGTAATACTGGATGATCACGTATTTGGTGTGTCTAATAATCATCTACCCATGATAATAGATTTTGGTACTTCTTGTATTAAGGATGATGATTTTTTTCTAGGTGCACATGATTATAAAAAATACGGTATGTTAAATTTTAGTATACCTGGGCAAGACATGTATAAATTATTAATAAATTGTTTAATTTGCTCAAAAAATACTAGTATATTTGGTTCAATATCAAGACTATTGGGTTTTTACGGTAATAATGATCCTTATAATATATTATCTGATATTAATGCTCTTGAAATAGCTGATAAAGAATATTGTAAAAATATTTCTTATAGTAGTAGTGCTAGTTACACTCCACATTTGTTTTTATCATGGATTTTGAAAAAACATAATGTAGGTAGTATTAGCATTAAAAATCGTTGTATTTTAAAATTTCAATATGAAAGCTTATATACTATTTTGGGAAAAGTATTAAATCAGAGTAGTATTGTTAAAAAAATTTTGGATGACATAATTAAAGATATAGATTATGAAAGTGATAGTTATATGAATAGTATGTATAATTTAGAAACATTTTCCTATTTACATCATAATCTTTTAGAATATATAGAGGATCTGAAGGATAAATTAGATAAAAAACATTATTTGAAAGATATAGACAGATATTTATTGAATAAATATTTCTGTCTAGACACTCCTCTTTCAGAAGATAATTTTTTACCTTTTGTGTCTAAAATATTAAAAGTAAGATTATTAAATAAATCAGCGGAATCTAAAAAAGAAATATATAGAGAATTGGGGGTTGTCTTTGAATTTGAAAAAAAATTTGTAGCTTATTTTGAGTTATATTATATTTTAAAAGAATTAAATCTTGGTGGATTTTATAATGAATGGTGTAAAAAGTTTATAAGGTCAAGTTCTTATAAGTTTTATACTACTCATATACTAAAGATTAATCAAATTAAAAGGTGGTCGGAAACATTAATAACTACTATTTATTAATAAAAATCCTAAAATAAAAGATTTACAAAATATGAATGATTTCGATAATATATCTTTAGTTTCTCAACCTACAAAAATAAATATTCCTCTTTATAAACACCAACTTTCAAGTATATATATGATGGAAAATTTAGAGGAAGAACAGATAGTATATTGTTCAAGTGGATTAATTAAACATACAAAAATAGGAATAAATGGTGATTGTACGGGTTATGGAAAAACTTTGTCTATATTAGGATTAATCGCTAGAGATAGAATGGTTTGGGACTTATCAATACCTCATGTATTAGAAAATATCCAAACTGAGTCTGTAGGACTTATAACTAATAGAAAAATTGAAAGATATGAAAGAATAAATTCTAATTTGGTTCTAGTATCTTCATCATTAATACATCAATGGGAAAATGAATTAAAAAATACAAGTTTAAAATATTTAATTTTAGCTAGTAAGAAAAAAATTGAAGAAATAAACTTTTCATTATACGATGTAGTGCTGGTACTACCTTCTATCTATAATTATTTAATGCAAGTTAATAAAAATGCATGGAAAAGATTTATTTACGATGAACCCGGACATTTAAGAGTTACAAGTATGAAAAAAGTAATCGCGGGGTTTTACTGGTTAGTGACGGCAACTCCTGAAGAAATAATTTGTCAACATAAAAATTGTAGAGAAAGTTTTATGAAAAAAATTTTAGTTGATGATGGCATTACCTCAATTCAAGATCAGTTCAGAGGAATGATAGTAAAAAACGATGATGATTTCGTCAAAGCCTCTTTTAATATGCCTCAGACCTATGAATTTTATCATAATTGTTACCAACCTATCTTAAATACTTTGTGTGGGGTAGTAAACAATACCTTACGTGATTTAATAGAATCTGGTAATATACAAGGGGCTATTAATCATTTAGGCGGTGCTACTAAAAATTTAGTAGAGTTAGTTAAACAAGATAAAATAAATAAACTTAATAAGTTACAAAACTCACTAGATTCTGAACAAAATGAGAAGAAACTACATAAAATTAAAGAATCTATATCACATATTAATAGTGAACTTGAAGAAATAGAACAAAAAAGTTTAGAAATGTTAAATGGAACTTGTAGTATATGTATGAACGTTTTAGAATCCCCAGTGTTAGAAACTAACTGTCAAAATATTTTTTGTGGTAAATGTTTTCTAAAATGGCTTAACAAATCCTCTACGTGTCCATTATGTAGAGTAGATGTTACAAAAGAAAACTTAATTTACCTTTCAAACTCTACACCAACTAAAATAGATAAAAAACCTGAGTTAAAGATTACACAAATTGAAATGGTAATTAAATTAGTTAATGATAATAAAGAAGGAAAATTTATTATATATTCTTGTAATGATCTAAGTTTCGAACCATTATGTCGAGGATTAGAAGAAAACAACGTCAGATATACTTATTTGAAAGGAAATCATAAAGAAAGAGAAAGAAGTTTAGAAAGTTTTAAATATGGAAATGTGAAAGTTATATTTTTAAATACGAATTATAATGGCTCAGGAATTAATTTACAAGAAGCTACAGATATAATAATGTATCATAAAATGTCTGATAATATAAAACAACAAATAATAGGTCGTGCAAATAGAATTGGTAGGAAAAAATCATTAAATGTTCATTATCTAAAAGTTAACAAATAATAAAATTATAATGAATATTTTTTGTAATAAAAAATGTTGTAATTTGAAAGTAGCAGAATTTAAACCAAGTTACACTAAAGAAAACAAAATGAAAAAATCTAAGGCTGGTGTTTTTATATTCGATCCTGAAAGTAAAAAAGTTTTATTAGTACAATCTCGAGGTAACTTTTGGGGACCACCCAAAGGTACTATGAAATATGGAGAAACATGGATAACGTGTGCGATTAGAGAAGTTTTAGAAGAAACAGGTATACATGTAGAATCTGAAAATTTTATAAAAGCTACTAGAATTAAAAGTTCTTCAATGTACTTCTTCCTACTTATGAATGAATGCGATGTAGAAATTCAAGATAAAATCAGTGGAAATGACGCTAATGGTATAGGATGGATAAATATAGATTGTTTATTAAAAATGATAAGTAATGAAGAGATCTCCATAAATAAACACTGTAAATCATTGATTAAGATTTTTTTAAAAGATTATTTATAAATGATGTGAATCATTTATAAATGTTTATTCTTAATAGAAAATAACATAATAAGTAATATAATTGACAAAGAGAAAGTTAATATATTAGAAATTTCTCCTATCTGTACTTGTAGTTTATTTATATTACAATTTTCTGCTTTCTTTATTTTGAAATAAGTCATGTAATTATATACAGAAATACAAATTAATAGAGTTGTTACTAAAATCAATATTAAATATTGTTTATTCATTTATTCCTAAAAATATATTTTATCACTTTTTATTTGTTAATTTTCTTACTCCAAAGGCTATTGCAAATACTAATACTATTGTTCCTATAGCTATTAAGCTATTTCTAACTATAGGATTTTTTAATCCAGATTCTGAAGATGGTAATACAACTTTAGATCTTGGTGTTTCTAAATCATTAGAAACACTACTTTTTGTATTGTCCTTTATTTCTTTTTTAGGAGCATTAATATCTCCTGGAAGGCCGGAGAATTGTACATTTCCCATATATTGTGGATCTGGGTAGCCATACCAATTTGAAACAAGAGTTATTACGTAATATCCCGTCTTATCAAAATAGTTAGGTCTACAATTAGGAGTAAGAGAGCTTGGTGATACAATTCCTCCCATTGGCTTTAAATCATACATCATGTTCGTACCTGATATATCAGCTTTAACAACATTTTTATTCCGTTTAATCATTTGTAAAAAATCTTTATCAGGTTTAATGTAAATCATTGGTACATAGTTATTTGAATTAGTACTAGATATTACGGCATCCCAACGCATAATTCTATAGTTACTCATTTATGTTATACATACATTTTTAAAAAACTAATTAATCTTCGGAAGTTTAAAGAATTATTATAATCAAAAAAATGTCAATTAAATCACAAATAGATGAATTGGATAAAATTCAAAATGAAATAAAAAGGAACAACGCCTCAAATAAAACTCTTAGACAAAGAGCTAATGAAATCGAATTAAACATTTCGGCCTACTTACATGAAAAAAATGAGCCAGGTTTAAAATACAATGGTAAAGCTATAATTGTTGAAAGTAGAGAAAAAAGAACCCAAAAATCTAAAAAAGATAAAAGAGATGATGTGGTAACTTATTTAGAGAATTTGGGCTTGGAAGATCCAGGTAATATTTATGATAAGATATTAGACGTACAAAAAAGATCTCCTAAAGCCGAAACTAAGATTAAAGTTAAAAAACTTAAAAATACTTATTAAAATTAAAATTAACTTTTATAAAAACATAGATTTTTATAAAAAATGACAACTACTTCCCACTTTCAGGTACAACCAGATTTTTATAGCTCTAAAAAAGAATGTGAAGACAAATCTTACCAGGAATCTAATCAATCTAATACAAGATATAAGAATTTTAGACAAACTCATTTTACAGCTGGTGATGAAGAACAATTCATACAATATATGGAAGATAAAAATAATAATATAGAGATAACTGATGTTGATCTTACCAATAATTTATTTTTAAATACCAAATTTGAGTTTTGGGATAAGTTTCAAAATTTAGAAGCAGATTCTATTTTTCATACATTTAGATATATTTTTAATAAATTCAAAAAAGGAGTTTATGTTAAAATAGTTAATAATAAACTTAAAGTATTTTTACCTTTTTCTAATCCTAATTATATTAATGAATGGTCTAGTAAGATAAAAATAGATACTTCTAAGTACACAAGTATACAGAAGTTTTTAGAAACAATTTGTATAAATGAGGGAAGAAAATATAATCCAAATAGAATTAATAAAAATATAAACGAATGGTTTGGAAACAATTCCCTTGTTAGATATGAATATCCTATTTCTGAAGGTGAAAAAACTATTAGCTTATTTAAAATTATGTTTGAAGAACTTTGTAAGCATCGTACAATTCCTGATATATCTTTCTTCTATAACAGAAGAGACTTTCCTTTATTAACTAGAGATGAAACAGAGCCATATAACCATATGTGGGGAACTAAAAATCTTAAACTTCTTTCTCACAATTATCCTACTTATTGTCCTATACTTTCAGGTTCATCTTATGAAAGGTTTGCCGATATACTTATTCCTACATGGGAAGATTGGGCTAGAGTTGAAAATTTAGAAAATAAATGGTATAAGGGAACTTGTAGAGATTATAATTATAATTTTAACAAAGATTGGTCATCTAAAAAACCAACAGCTGTGTTTAGAGGAAGTACAACTGGTTCAGGTGTAGATGTGGAAACTAATACTAGATTAAAAGCATGTTTGATTAGTTCTAAATTAAAACAAGAAGACGAGTATTTAGACGTAGGCATTACAAAATGGAATCTTAGACCCAGAAAAAATGAATCATCAGATTATTTAGAAACAATTGATACCAATAAATTACCTTTTAAATTATCAAATACTTTAAGCGCAGAAGAACAATCCAATTATAAATATATTCTAAATATTGATGGTCATGTATCAGCATATAGATTATCAGTTGAATTATCTATGTATAATGTTGTATTACTAGTACAATCAGATTGGAAATTATGGTATTCAGATAAATTAATTCCTTATAAACACTATGTTCCTATAAAGAGTGACTTATCTGATTTAGTTGACCAAATAAAGTGGTGCAGGGAAAATGATGAATTATGTGAAGAAATATCAAAAAATGCTAGAAAATTTTATGAACTTTATTTGAATAAAAAAGGTATTTTTGATTATCTTCAAAAAATGATAGTAGACTTAAAAAATCACGCAGGATATTATCTCTGCAATTCTTTAAGTATAACTGATACTCTTATTCGATACGAATATTCCCAGTTAGATTTTTCATTCCCAATTATTGACCAAGAGCCTCATAATATAAATCTTGTAAAAATTGAAAGAACCTATGGGGAATTGTTAGCTGTAGAATGGCTAGTTAGGAGACTAATAAAAGAGAAAAAGATTATTACTTATTTAGAAGAGCAAGACTTAATATTTGAAAACAAATTAGGAAAAGTTACTTACAAAAAGTTATTAAATTTTAATTTTGCCATAAAAACTACTAGTGATACTATGAAAATTAGGGAGCATATTCATGAAACATTTATTGGTACTAAAATCACCAATTTATTGTCAAATATTATGCCTAATTTTGTATATGTATTTGGTCTTTATAAAGAAAATAATACCTATAATGTTATTACAGAAAAAATAGATGGTGAAACACTTTTTAGTTACTTAAGAAGTAAAGAATTTAAAGTTGAAACTTTTTTATTTATTTTAATTCAAATATTTCTATCTTTACAAGTTGCTCAAAATCAATACGGGTTTGTTCATTATGATCTTACTCCTTGGAATATAGTACTCAACAAACAATTAACTAGTACCAAGATTGATTATGTAATAAATTATAATAATATTTTTCATGTTGATAGTGATATTATTCCTGTAATCATAGATTATGGTAAATCACATGGTATACATAACGATGTTCATCACGGGTTTGTAAAACCTTTTGATATGAGTACTTGTCAAGATTACTTGACATTATTATTGAATTCTGTTAATATAATCTTAACTAATCAAAATTTATCTAAATCAGAAATTAAGAACATATTTATACTATCAAATTTTATAAGTAATACAAAATATAGACCAACAAATTTTAATACGGTAGTAGATCTTAAAAATGTCTGTAGAATGTTTAAAAAGTATTCTAATTTACTAGATAATAATAAATATGAACTTGAGGAGTTATCACCTTTAGATTTTGTGAATTACATATTAAAAAATATAACTTCTTATAAGTTCAATATTTATAAATCAAATAAGCTAGAAGTGACTATTCCATACGAAAATCCTAACCAAATTTATGATTTATTTTATAACAAGTATGATATTTCTAATTTTTGTATTAATTTTATAGAAGATATAGTAAATAATTCTCCACAACCTACTAACAACTGTATATTCAACTACTATATTCTCTATAAAATTCTTTTCACTACCAATAATTTATTTTTGAAAGCTGTTAATGAAACTAACAAAACGGAATTAGAAAAAATATATGGTAGCCATATCGAAAATTTAAAACAAAAATACTTATGCCATACCAATTATACTTTATCTCTTGATTATTTCAAAAAAACTGATACTAGTTTATATGATGATTTAGTTTTTACCCAACCCAAAAATGTACTAAAAATTTTAACTGAACACAAAAACATTGTGTCTTTTCTCGAATACAGGGAAATAATTTCTGTCCTATATTTAAATAAAGATATATATGATTTTATAGACCAATCTATATTTGAAGATAAAAACATAATAAATCTATTAAGATCCAATATTTTTAAGCATATAAGATATATTAGTGACATAGAATCATTGCAAATTTTATCTAACCTAATTTATACACAAGATTTACATTGGTTAGAATCAAAAATTAAACATTTACCTAATATTCCCGATTATTGTAAAAAATATATAAATAATTATAATAGAATCATTTAATAAAATTTTTTTTAATTCTCTGTATTAATAATAAATGTTCGATAGTAAATTTTATACTACAATGGTTTCACTTGTTGTAGCCGTTGTTTTAATATGTAATTACAACCCTAAAAAGAAAGAAGATATTACTGAAGGTTACGTGCCAGGTCAAATTGGTTCAAGATTACAAAAGAGTACACATGCAGTTAATCCCGGTAATTCCAAATTAGCTCAGTTGGTAAGCACTGACGGTGTTAATTCTAAATCAAACCTTCAATCAGTCCCTCCTTCAAGATTTACTAATCTTGGTTTGGGAGCATCATTAAATTATTCATCTCAAGCCAATGGTTGTGGAGTCATGGCAAACTGTGGTTCTAATTCGTTAACCGGTAATCATGATAAACCTACACCTACTATAGAAGGTTTTACAAATATGGTAAGAGAAGATTATAAACAAGCATGTTCTGAATGTAATCCACAAGGACTAGATTACATGACAGAACCTGTTATGCCTGCTGGCTGGGCAGCTGGTAACTACAACCAAGTAGAGCAGGAAGCAGGTGGAATACCCGAGGCATCAAGTACTCTTCCTATTACTGGTATGGACTCCATTAATCAATTAGGAGAAGAAACCCAAGTTATTAATATGGATAGATTAATTTATGCCAATAGAAATAGTCGTCTTCGTAGTTTAGGAGATCCTATTCGTGGAGATTTACCAATTGTTCCATGTCAAGCTGAATGGTTTAGGCCATCAGTTAATGTAGCTACTGACCTTCAACAAGGAGCACTATCTGTAATGGGAGGACTTGATGGGGAACACCAGACTAAACTTACTAATCTTATTAACTCAGAATCACGTGGTACAGAATCTACAATTGCTGGTATTAATATATCTAATGTCAATAATATAACTGGAGATCAATCTTTATCTACAGTTTCTGTAACTTCTTTCCCATAATTATAATTTAAATACATAAATTTAATAAAAAAATAATAATTATTTAGAATAATATTTGTATGATGAGCCGACTACTTAATAAAGGAAAGTCTTAAGGTATATTCAAGTATTTATTTTAAAATTTTACATACAATATTATGTAAAATTTTAATTATGACACACCTTTAACATTACATTTGTTGGGGCATTCTTCTTCGTCATAACTTTGTCTGTCACAACAAGCATTCCAAGGATATCTAACAGCATTATATATAGAAAAGTTCTCCTTTTCTTTATTAGATTCTACTAATGATATCATTTTTTGATAATTATCATAACTATAATACATTGCGGATGGTGGACAATGTTTAAGACAATCGGCATTTTGCGATTTATTAATTCCTGAACAACTCATTTATTATTGATAATTTTTTAAAAAATTAAGCAAAAATACTCTTCATAGTGTCAAACTTTTTCTTAATTACATCATATTTTTCTTGTAGAGAATTTAATTGACTTACAGTTTCTTCTAACTTACTTTGAGTTTCTGAAAGAGAAATACTTAAATTTCGAGAATTAGCTCTTTCTTCATCTAAGTTTGTCTGAACACTTATCAAAAAACTCCTTAGATCATTTTCTTTTTGAGTTATTGTATTTAATAAATCACTACACATCTCAATTACAGGCATACATTCTTGATTAGAGTTTGAATTATCATCTGTTTTAATTTCTAATTTAACACTTTCATCATCATTTATTTCTTTACCACCTTCATCGTTTACTTCTTCATCGTCACTTTTTTCATTTATTTCTTCTTTACTATTTTCATGCTCATCATCTTCTTCTTGACAAGATTGTTCATTAGACTTTTCCTCGTTTTCTTGTCTAACTGATTCACTTTCGTTATCAGAATCATTAGGTGGTGTATCTTCACCACTATAGTTTTCAAGTAAGCTATCATCTGGCGTAAAACCATGTTCTTGGCATAAATCTAACGCTTCGTCATCTAATGATATTAATTCACCATTTACATATCTACCAATAATTAAACGTTCTTTTTGTGATTTAAAAACTAAAGTAGATTCTGGGTGCCAAATAGTTGAATATTCAGATAATTTTTTATATACCATTCTTTTTTTAGCTGTGCTCATTTATATAATAAAAAATGTTCTTTTTAGATTATACTAATATTTTTAATATTAGTATTGTATTTAATCAGTATCTGAATAATCACTCTCTGATAGAGAAGAATAGTCTAATTTTTTCTTAACTGTTCTTTTTTTTTTGGTAGTCGTAGCTAATTGTTTAGGCGGTTCTGCTTTTACCCTTGTAGGTCTAAAAGATTCTTTCTGGGAAGCTACATATTGACGTAAAACAGTTTTCTCATTCTTAATAACTATTTTCATTAGCTTTTCCTTAAGAGTTTTAGAGAATTTATCTACTAATACATCAACAAGTTGTTCTATTTCATCATTTACAGACATTATTTTATTGCGTAACATCTATTCTTTATATTGATTATCCAAAATATATTAGTTTGAATACAAAGCAAAATATAATGGAAATAAGTATTAATATCCAAACAAAAAGTTGACCATATTTATAACTAAATGGACCTTTAGTATCTTTATCCAATAACCCCATACTTTTAAAATTCATACCATAATATCCTGCTATAAATGTTAAAGGTAGAAAAAATAAACTAACCATAGATATTATATCTATCCCATTTTTTTGTGTTTTTAGTATTATATCATTTTCGTAAGATGTTATACTTTTCATATTATCATTGACGATATTAATTTTATTGTCTACTTTAGACCAATCCTTTGTAGGATTAGAAATCTTATTACTATTATATTCCAAATTAATATATAAAGACTTTCTAGTAATATTTTTAATATTTAAATCCACATCTTTATTTGAAATATTACCTTCTAATATCTCTTTATTTACATTCTGTATTTCCTTCATTAAATTATCAATTTTTTGTTCAATATCTAAACTTGACATACTATTTAACCATTTTTTATAGATAGGTTTCATAGAAAATAACGCCATTTTATTATAAAGCAATATCTTATTATAAACAAAATGGGAAATATTATTGAATGTTTTAAATACTTAATTAACTTTGACCAAAATTCTTTTAGAAAAACTAATAAATTTAAACCAGTTATTAATAATGATTTAAATTATACAAGTAACCCAGGAATACCAAAAAATTTTGATGAAGAAAAGGAGTATTTGATTTTAACAATAGAAGATATTGATAAAACATTATAAATACATTAATAAATATGTTAAATACTATTATCGTAAGATGTTTTCATTGCTCTAAGTAAGAATTGTAGAAAACACGAAAAAAATAAAATTGATTTATCCAAAAAAAATATTTTTGAATAGTCAAAATGGCTTTACAATCATCTACACAATCCAATTTCAGATATTATGAAGTTGGTTTTGATAAATGGGTGGAAGATAGAAAACTGGATGCTAGTTTTATTAGGATCTTACTTGAACAGACACCAGTATGTTTTTTTACTAATAGAACACAAGAAATGTTGGATGCTCAAGACTGTACTAATAAACTTAAGTGCCGTACATGCAAAGAGAGAATTTTGACTTTGATGATAATGCGTGATTTGAATAATAAATCGATTCTATTTCCAAGAGATAAAGATTGTTATGATCATTCCTTACATGCATTATGGGAAGCTTGTCAAACTGGGAAAATTACAAGTTCTCAAGTTATGAACAAACAGGATTTTTATTCTAACGAAAAAGGAAAATTTAGTCATTTTAGTGAAAGAGTATCATTGGATGATTCAGTTTGGCCATCAGTAAAAAATAAGAAAAGAATCTCAATAAAATATTTTAATGTAATACTAAATTTTTTTATGGATCAAGGTAAACCTGGCACTACTGATACAAGTAAGTTATTAATTAAAAACCTAGAAAAAGTTAAATATGGGGATAAACTTAGGGAAAGTGCTATTTGGTTTAGAACATATATAAAAGATAATTTCAATGAGTTGTCTACGATTGAAAAGCATAAAATAGTCTATTCTGCTATGTTTAATCAACCATGTGCATTTGATAAAGAATCAAATGACGCTATTCTCATACATTATGACCAATTTAAAAATAATACGCTAGATGCACTAGAAGTATCAGATGACTTAGAAAAACTAACGAATTTACTTCAATCTAGATTAAATCCAAAAAAATATGGAGTAAAAACAGCCCCACCAACAGAAAAACAGGTGAGTGTTGCAATTAAGCATATTGGTGATTTTACAGTTAGACTTATGTTAGCAAACGAAGCAATTAAAATGCTTAATGGAGTTACAATAAACCATGGTGTGATTGGTAGTACTTCTAGCAGCAAAGCAATTAGTAACATGTCAGTAAAGTCTAAGAGTAAAAAGAGTAATTCTAGTATAGCAAACTTTGGACAAAAAATAAATAGTAATTATAGCAATATAAATACAATCCAAGACCTTCTACACTTACAACCTAGTGATCTAGAAATTAATATTACGAACCTTAGTCCTTGTTATATAAATGTATTTGATGGGCTTAAGAAAGGAATTTATAAGTACGACTATACTTGGGGATTTGATAACGGAAAACCATTTAGTAAATATTCTTTAGTGGGAATTTGGCATAAGGTTACTGGTATTGTTAAAATTGGAGAACAAAATTATGTGTTTTTACTTAAAGATTCAAAGCCATCACCAAAGATGGATGTTTGCTGTCATGCTTGCTTACTTACTCCAGATTATAAAAAGACACTTGAACAAGTATGGGGTAATCTAAAAAATAGTATGCAGCTTATTAAACCTTCAAATGGAGAATTTGCTATCGGAGCGGGGGTATCTTGTGAAAAAATAGAAGAAGGTTCTGAACCCAGATTAAGGCAATCAATTAAATTTAGAATAGGAGATAAAGTAATTAATATTAAATAAATTATTTTACACCAATTACTTAACATCTATTTTTTAAAAAAATAGATGTTTCATTAGGAAATTACACATTCGCATATAACTGGACCATATATCATTGGTCCAGTTATAATATCGACAGGTCTCGTGGGGGGTTCTTGTCCTATTCTTGAGTATACTCTTGTGAGGTCTACATGTATATTTAAGGTCTAAATTAGGTCTAATATTTTTATCTTCAATAATTTTAATTTCTTTACTAAATTTTACTTTCAAATTTTTATTCATAATTTCCTTTTATAACTTCTTTTTTCTTTTATAATAAATGATTATAAATAGAATTGTATCTAGTGTAATATTACTCATCCTAGATGGTCTGTGGTTGAAATTTTATATGGGTAATAAATATAAAAATCAAATATTTCAAATCCAAAATAGTAAAATGAGTGTTCGCCCAGTTTTTGCTGTATTTGCATATACTTTAATGGTAGTAGGATTAAATTTGTTTGTTATTCCCAATATTAGACCGTCTCACAGACTTTACGATAGTATAAAATATGGGTTTTTATTTGGTATTGTAGCATATGGTATTTATGATATGACTTGTGCTACAATTTTCAAAGATTGGGATATTAAATTAGCATTAGTAGATATATTATGGGGAGGATTTGTATATTTTATATCAGCATATATAGGTAGTTTTTTCATAACACATACTTAAACATAAAAATACATAATTAAAATGATCCTAGAAGAAAAAAATACTCATGAAAGAGATAAACATATCAGATTTGAAGAAGAAGGACATATCTATACTATCAAAGGAGACACAACTTATATTTCAACTACAACATGGGTCAAAACTTTTTTCGAAGAATTTAATTCAGATTTAATTATAGAAAAAATGATGAATTCTATTAACTGGAAAAACAATAAATATTATGGAAAATCAAAAGATGATATAAAAAATGAGTGGTCAACTCAAGGTAAGCTAGCATCAGAACTAGGAACCAAACTTCATCAAGATATCGAAAATTTCTATAATGAATTAGATGTTGATAATGACAGTTTAGAGTTTTCTTATTTTAAAAACTTTCATCATGATAATTCTGATTTAATCCCTTTTAGAACAGAATGGTACGTTTGGGATGAAGAGTTAAAAATATGTGGTTCAATAGATATGATATTCCAAAATAGTAAAGGAGAACTTATAATATATGATTGGAAAAGATGTAAGGAAATTAAAAAAAGTAATAGTTGGGGTAAAACAGCAACTGAAAAAATTATCAGTCATATTGTAGATACTAATTTTTGGCATTATGCTTTACAACTTAATATATATAAAGCTATTTTAGAAAAAAATTATGGGTACAAAGTTCCGGAACTTTATATAGTTTGTTTACATCCTAATAACACTAACAATAATTATCAAAAATACAAAATACCTGATTTACAAGAAGAAGTAGAAAAATTATTTTCTGTCCGTTTTGAAGAAATAAATTCTGTTGAAGTAGAAGAAAAGGAAAAAGATGGAATTATTTACTTAGTAGATATAAATAATATTATTTATTCAGAGGAAGGAGAAATAATTGGTATCTGGTCAGATGAATAAATTAATATAATATAAAATTAAAATTAATATTATATTATAACTCTATCAATCTATATAAAATGTCCTCAAAAAAAATCCAATTTATAATTGACTTGTTGAAAGAAGCTTCAATAAAAAGATTGTCAATTCAAAATAATCATAATGGTAAACATAAACTTGGTTGTATTATTTTCGACCACAAGTTAAATAAGCAATGCGTTTTACAGCTTTGGGTTCAACCAGTATAATATCAATAAAAAAGCTAATATAAATAGTAATAATTCTCTACATGCAGAGATGGATTGTTTGAAAAAACTTAAAAAACAAGATAAGAAAGTTAATGTAGATGTTTTAGTATTCAGAATTACTAATAATAATCAATATCTTAATGCTAAACCTTGTAATTCCTGTTATAAAAGTATACTAGGTCTGCTTTCTAAGAAAAATTATTTATTAAGCAATATATATTATACAAATGAAAATAAACTTTGTATACTTTAATCATTTTTTTAAACATTAGTCTAAAAAAATCAACTTAAACACACACAACATAATATAAAATGACTGCAATCGGTATTGATTTAGGAACAACCTACAGTTGTGTAGGAGTTTTCCAAAATGACAGAGTAGAAATAATAGCAAATGATCAAGGTAATAGAGTTACGCCAAGTTACGTAGCTTTTAATGAAAATGAAAGGCTGATTGGAGATGCTGCTAAAAATCAAGCATCACTGAATCCTTCTAATACAGTTTATGATGCCAAAAGACTAATAGGTAGAAAATTTAAAGAGCCTTCTGTTAAATCTGACATGAAGCATTTTTCTTTTAGTGTAAGCGGAGATTCAAATGATAAACCTATGATTAATGTAAATTACAAACAAGAAGAAAAAAGTTTCAACCCTGAAGAGATATCAGCAATGGTTTTAACTAAAATGAAAGAAACCGCAGAAGCATTCTTAGGAGAACCAGTAATTGAAGCAGTAATTACAGTACCAGCTTATTTTAATGATTCCCAAAGAGCTAGTACTAAAGATGCTGCCACAATAGCTGGTCTTAATTGTCTTAGAATTATTAATGAACCAACGGCAGCTTGTATTGCTTATGGTCTTGACAAAAAAGATGATGGTGAAAAGAATGTTCTTATTTTTGATTGTGGAGGTAAATAAATGTCCTGCCTCCTAACCGTGTGAATTGCGGGAAACCCCTAAAGCTTTTACTACTAACTCTAGATGGTGACATACTAGAGGGCCTTCTGTAACGAGATAGGGTAAAGTAAAAACGTAAAAGATTTAAAGAATTCAATAAATCATTAGAATGGGCAATCCGCAGCCAAGTTTCTAAAGAAATTTAGAAAAAGGTTCAGAGACTAGAAAAAGTATTCTAATCAAATAATGAGTATAAATTAACTATTTATATGAATTTGTATGAAGAAATTTCCACGAGTACACGGCATTATTTAGCTAGAATTAGTTAACTAGTATTAAATAATGAAGATATAGTCCGAACTCTAGTGAAAGCTAGAGAAGTAAAGTTTAAACGGCTTTACGGTAACATTGTCATTGGGGACCCATGACGTTTCATTGTTGTCATTAGACGACGGAATTTTTGAAGTAAAAGCTACTGGAGGAGATACTCATCTAGGTGGTGAAGATTTTGATAATAGACTTGTTAATCATTTTTGCCAAGAATTTAAAAGGAAACATAAAAAAGATATCACCGATAATAAACGTGCTATGAGGAGGTTAAGAACAGCTTGTGAAAAGGCCAAACGTAATCTATCTTCAGCCGCTTCTTCTAATATTGAAGTTGACTCATTATTTGAGGGTATTGATTTTTACTCTTCCATAACCAGAGCTAGATTTGAAGATTTATGTGCTGACCTATTTAGGCAAGCATTAGAGCCAGTAGAAAACGTTTTAAGAGATGCTAAAAAGAGTAAAGATGAAATTGACGAAATTGTTCTCGTAGGAGGATCAACAAGAATCCCCAAAATACAAGAGATGCTTTCTAACTTTTTTAATGGAAAAGAACTAAATAAATCACTTAACCCGGATGAATGTGTAGCATATGGTGCCGCTGTACAAGCCGCCATTCTATCCGGAAATGCAACTGCTAAAATTAATGATATCCTACTTCTTGATGTTATTCCATTAAGTTTAGGAATTGCAACAGCTGGAGATATAATGACTAAACTAATCGAAAGGAATACTACCATACCTATTTCTAAGAAACAAACCTTTTCTACCTATGCTGACAATCAACCAGCTGCTAATATTGAAGTATATGAAGGTGAAAGAAACAAAGTAGAACATTGTAATAGATTAGGAGGATTTCTATTAGAAGGTATTTCACCTGCACCTAGGGGAGTTCCTCAAATTGAAATTACATATGACGTTTCTGCTGATGGTATTCTTAATGTTACGGCAAAAGAAGAAAATAGTGGAAATACTAAAAATATTACCATTACTAATGATTCTGGAAGACTTTCTAAAGAAGAAATAGAAAAACTTGTTAAAGAATCGGAAAAATTTGCCGAAGAGGATAAACTAGTATTAGAAAAAGTAGAAGCAAAAAATCAACTTGAAAATTTAATTTTCCAAAGTAAATCAAGTCTAGAAAAATTAGATGAAGAAGATAAAGTTATTGTTGAAGAAAAACTAAAAGAAATTGAAGAATGGTTAAATACAGAAAGTGATAACGCAAATATTGAAGATATTAAATCTAAACAGGAAGAACTTCAAAAAATTTTGATGCCATTAGCCCAAAAGATGTACTCTAATGAACAAGGTCAAATGCCTTCTCAACCAAATATGGAGGATATAGCTGAAAAAATGAAAGATATGAATACTAATTCAGCTCCAACTATTGAAGAAGTAGATTAAAAAAATGTTTATTTATTATAAATGGGAACTGGTTGTAGTTCAGATTGTGTAAATGGTTTATCCCAATTACCTCAGGAATTATCCGATTCAGAATTAGATTTAGATTTAGGTGACAGTGATAACTTTTTAAGAAAAACTTTAAGAAGAAATAACACTTCAACCTACTTAAATCAAATAAATGATCTTTCAACTCTTTATTCCAAAACTAAAGAAGAACTTGAATCACTTAAACTAAATAATGTTTATTTGAAAAAAGAATTACAAGATAATAAAGCTTTACTAAATGTAATTAAAAGTATATCTTTAGAACAGTCT
>Ga0209657_1000287_pt1 | contig 34771 bp, 64 predicted proteins | sample SaaInlV_100m_DNA_FD_184650 | JGI IMG/M metagenome (GOLD analysis project Ga0209657, IMG submission 184650) | Marine microbial communities from expanding oxygen minimum zones in the Saanich Inlet - SI037_S3LV_100m_DNA (SPAdes) (version 2) | ecosystem: Environmental > Aquatic > Marine > Intertidal... | reverse complement strand
TGACCCTGCCTTAAAGTCTCGTTAGAAGTTTCCAGAATCAAACCTCTGCATTCCTCCCTCAATGCAGCATCCTTAACTAGAGAAAGCTTTTTCTGCAATTCTGACGAACACATTTCTGAAATGTAAAAGCAATTTTTCATTTTTCACACGCAATCAAATATTCCACAATATCTTTTAATGAATCTCTCATATTGTCCCTTTATAAAATCTAAATATCCTAACATACATTCTACGTCCTCGCTCCTGCTTATTATATGAGTCCCGCATCTTCCTGGAAGGAACCTCTCAACAAACGAGCGAGCCGACTCAATACATTGCGTTATCTCTTCCTCTTCCTTTGATCCACTCCGAGGAAGACATTCTTCTAAATCTGCATGTAACCTATGACACATACTAATCATTTCGTAAAAAAATTCAATATCAAACTCATATTCTAATACTGCTGCTTTCATAATTAAACCAAATCTATTATTGAGTGTGGGATTTCCACATTCTCCTGCTTATTATACATGAATTCAATATCGAAAATCATTAGTATTAGAGTTTCCTGATCATCCCTGAGATATAAATCATCTCTTTTATATGTGCAATCCAATTTAGATAAAAGTCTATAAGCTTTCTCAATATAATATTCAGTTTCGTGACTTAAACTATAGATTCCAGAAGTGCATATAGAATCATATAAGCTTTTCTTAAGCTTTTGATAGACAAAATTTAAATCGGGTTCAAACAAAGGATACAATATAGTTGCTTTCATAATTAATAAATCTGAATTAACGACTTGTCTTCAAATGCCTGTGTGTGAAGCTCCTCTAATCTCTTCATTATTACGAGTCTCTTGCTTGTTAGACTCCAGTTTTTCCTAATATCCTTAACGTATGGATCTTCCTTTCCAATGTAACACATTGCTATGTATAAGCTTTTCTCGAATTCCACTTCGAAAAAAGTCTCTCCAGGGAAGCACAATAAACGATTGTAAAGAACCGAAATTTGATAAGGGCAATATCTTTTTGGATATGTTAAGACTATAGCTTTCATTTTAATATATGTCCATCACTTTTGTTGTACCTTCTTCAGTATAAATTTCGCGCAATCTTTCTGTTATCTCGTATACCTTACTTTCCAAGCAGGTCCAGGCACTTATTCCTTTAACACATTCATCTTCCTTACCAAGAAATTTTATAGCATCATCTAAAGCTATCTTTAATTTTATTTTTTCGTCTTCGGAGTCATCACACAAACGGCTGCGGACGCTGTAATGATTCAAAGTACTATACAACGTCATTACTCTTAATAGAGAATACTTTTTCTTATTTGTTATTATTATAGCTTTCATACACAATCAATTACAATTTCTCTATTTATAGTGTTCTGAATCATATCGTGTATCATTACAAAATCTTGATAACAAAGAACATCCTCAATATAAGGTTCAACACCGACTCGTTTCCAATCAATCTTTTTTAATTCTTCCCTCTTCTCTGAAATACTATAGCCAGTTATTGTTCCATCCATTATTGCCCCAAAAATTAGACCATCTATCAATCGCTCAACTTCCTTTAAAACACCTATACAATAATGATACTCAAAATCTTCATTTTTTAATATTATAGCTTTCATTTTAGTATATGTCCATAGGTCGAATCCACGAAAACATAGTCTTATGAATAAGTTCTAATTCCATTAGTACAATCTCGGTCTCTTTTTTTAAATCAACAAGATATAGCTTGTGAAGATTATCAAAATCTTTATTGCGAAGATATCGAATACACCTGTAAAAGGTTATAGCATACCTTAAATTTTCTATTAACTGATCTCTTGAATCCACATAATGTTCACGATTCAAGCAGGACAATATCATATCTTTAATATATACTGAGAGGTCAATTAATGATTCTAGTTCTTTTTTACTAGCTCCATACATAGGAACTAGATATTGCATACTAAGAGGTCCTTCGATATTTTCTATTACAATAGCTTTCATTATTCACCTCCAGTTGCACAGGCTTCATTGTTTCTATTGCAGATATAATCCAACATAGAAGCTGACTCCATTATTCTGTCTAAATAATCTCCATGCATTATTATCGGATACTTACAGTAATAAATCTCCAATAATTCTTTTGCTTCCAAAAGTGACTTTTCACCTCTAGGTCTCTCATGATCATATGAAAGCAAATATCTAAATCTATTTAAGTCATCGCAAACACGTTGAACATCCTCCATAAAAGTTGGGGGAGTTGTTAAGTAGAATACAATAGCTTTCATATACAATCAATTATTGACTCCCTTTCGTAAACTTTAATTAAAAGATCAGATAAATATAGATATATTGAATTTATCTGATTCAGCAATTCTCTGTCCTTTCGAAAATATTTAGAGCAATGATAGCTAAAAATAAAAGATCGGGCGTTCTCAACATTCTCTCTTGCACAGGCAATTTCATCTACATGCCACATCCAATGACTATCATTTAAATAAGAACGCATAATGTCCCTATGCATTAGAGCCTTACTGTAAAAATCAGGATAATCGGCAAAACAATCAGAGATTGGATATAATATTACGGCCTCCATACAATTGACCTTTTATCAATATATGTCCTCATAAATGCACAAGTAAGATCTATTAACTCTTGAGGCATTACCCTAAAACTCTGTTCAATAAAAGCAGGAGGAATATCCCTATAATAAGCATGAGCAATCGATCCAGCCATTGACGCTATCGTATCACTGTCTCCTCCCATCATTATTGCCCTTCTAATGCAATCCTCGAAATCACTGGAATATAAAAACGCATTAATCGCTTGAGGAACAGTTTCCTGACAGCTACAGTCAAATCCAAGAGCCCTGGAATTCAGTAAAACATCCGTTCTACATCCCAAATCTTCAACAGCACTTGCAATCTCTTGTTTGGTTTTCCCTTTTCGTGCTAAGAAAGTTGCCAAAGCAATAACTTTTGCGCCCCTAACGCCTTCCTCATGGTTATGAGTAGCAACTGCACTGATCTCAGCTTCGCTTAAAACCTCTTGTGAGCTATCATAAAAGAACGCAATGGGACTAACCCTCATCGCTGACCCATTACCATAGCTACCATAGCCTTCCTGGCTATCGCTTGTAGCCCATCTTCTAAATGAACTGCCATAGCCTCTTTCAGGATACATTCTGTAATAATCTCTTATTGCATCTGTAAAACTATCTCCATTCATTAATACATCTGCTATTGCACAAGTTAATACAGTATCATCTGTAAATCTGCATTTTTTATGAAATAGTAAAAAGTTTTCTGTTTTAGGATGTTTGGTTCCTTCCCATCTGCTCCCAATTATGTCTCCGATTATGCTGCCAATCACAATAACTCTCCTTTTTTTCTTACATCCTTATATCCAAGCCAATCTTGCCAACCTTGCCAATCTTCAGAGTAAGTTCTGTTTGGAGACATAGGTATATCGATGGGTTTTTTATTCATCTTCCAATATAACATCCAATGAGTTTTACTTTTTATACTCAAAGAATGGACAAGCTCTTTTGCTTTTTTGAAGTCTTTAAATCCACGTTTTAGAATTTTTATTTCTCCTGCATTATCAAGTTTAATTTTTTTTCTTTTTAGAAAGATACCTGATGGAGTTGAATACATAAACTCTCTCAGCAGTCTTGTTCCATTAGAGGATATTCTAATGTTAAAATAGTTCTTTTTTTCTTTATATCTTTTTGCCCCTAAATTTAGGATAAACAGATTTATCATTTCGCAAAATTCCATAGAGAACTTTTCACTTCCACTTGTAAAGTTAGACAATGTACTCCCATTTTTTAAAATAAAAACACTTCCATCTCCATCAAAATACCCCCTTACAAAATCAGGAAAAAATTCCTCAGGTATGTCTGGAAGACTACAGGTAAGACTTTTATTCTCTGTTCCGCCAAGGGCTTTAACTGATTCAACTAAGTTCCTACAATAAATGTTGAGAGATCCATACTTTCCATTATACTCCTTAATAGGACCATCAAAATTCATCACCTTGGCAATATCTTCTAGTATATATCTATCCTTCAGTGATTGAGAGATAGAAAACAAACCTTTATGGATGCATCCATCTGCCCACCAGAACCCTAAAACATATGCCATATCATGACTCCATGTCTCAAAGAAATCTTCATTAATTGAATACTTTTTTCTTTTGTATATTACCTTTTCATAACCCAACCAATCCATATATGATATCCATTCCAATCTATAGACTTGGTGAGGAGAACATGGAATAAAATCTGGCCTGCTCTCTTTGCACCACTTATGCCATTCCCTACTACTTTTCAACTCTAATTTATTAACGTACTCTTTTGCCTTTTCAAAATCCCAAAATTTACTCATAGAAATACCTTTTTACACTGTCCTTCTATTTGTGGGGAGGCATTCCCTTTAATTGCTCCAGCAAAAATAATATCGCCACAAATAGCTCCAATCACAATTTTACCTCGCAAATTGATTCTCTAACTTTCATAATCATTTTTCCTAACAAATTTTCTCCTTGCCATGCTTCTATATTAAATGTTCTTTCATCTTCTGGACCAGTTCCACAGCCCCAAACTTTATCCCATGGGGCTGCTTCTACTAAAGTCAACTCTTTGGTCTTGTTTAAGAACTTATATAAAGATGGATTTTGAGAGAACTTTAATATGTTTCCCATAAATACCACCTTCTTTTTTGACTTGTCCCAAACTTCTTGATTATATCCAACAACCTTTCTTCCAAGAGCTTTTTGATTCTTTGGGTTCTTTTCTTTAAGTATATCACTCATAATGTCAAAATCATTGAAGATATATGCTTTTCTAGCCATCATCCATTGTTCTGCACAATTGTAATATATCTTATCATATGTGAATCCGCCAGACTGATCTTTATAAGCCCCATACCATTGACTAAGTGGTCCTTTTTGGAAAGCTAAAATTCCATTCTTTTCAATATATCCAAAATCACATTCGTTTACTCCTTTCATCATTTTTCTTTCCCCTCAAAAACCATTACATTATTTACAAAAACCTTTGTGCAAGTATCTTTACACCCACAACGCATATCAACAGTATGTCCACTGCTATTTCCTGTACTAACGGTTGTTGATATTCCATTAGAAGTTTCTATTCCTACTGACTTTTCTTTACCGCAATCAGAACATTTTTTAATTATAGTCATCTGTGATCCGCCATTTCTTTTAAAATTCTTGTAAACCAAAGCTTTCTTGCAAATTCCCAAGCTTCATCTCTGGTTTTTTCGTCTTCTCCTGCAACAGAGAAAGATCCCATATCTATCTTAGCAGCACCTGCTCCTGCTTTTCCACCACCATTTTCTTTACCAAAAATCTTTTTAATGATTTTATCCACATCAATGGCGACCCCACTACTCCTTACGCTTACTTCTAAGTTGTCGCCAACGATTGCAATTATGAAAGCCGTGTCGATACCCTCCATCCTTGCTCGCTCCTCTGCAATGCTAGGTAAAGCATCTCGTTTGGCTGTAGAAATATATCCAATGCCACCAATGAATACTCCATTCTCTGAAGATACATGACCTTCCACATCTAAGCGCTTCTTTAAATCAAAATAATAAGGAGGTATGGGGTAATTTATAATCTTGGCCAAACTCTTTTGATCCATTGGTTCAAGCAGATCCTTAAACGCTTCAAAATCAAGATCACTAACATTTTCAGAGACTAAGTCTGCTGTATCAGTTTTTATTCCTACGACTAAAGATGTAGCAACATTAGAATCCTCTTCAATTGCTTTGTCTAATACAATTCCTGTTGTATTCAAATATTCCCAAACCAAAGTAGAGCATGAGCCAATATGCCTAATATCTTTTATCTTGGCATTCTTTGTATCACTTTTGTGATGATCTACCACAAAGAGATAATCTGCGTCAGGAACAGAAGATCTTTCAGGAACACAATCTACGCAAATGTAAGCGTCTGCATATCCCTCACATGCTTCTTTTGTTTTAAGTCCACCTTCAATATCAAGGATATTTACCAATTGTAACTTTAGGACATTCATCATAGTCCTATTTTGGGGATGAGATATCTCTCCTGAGTGAACCAAAAAGCAAGTAGCATCAGGAAACCACTCTTTTATAATTCTCTTCATCCCATAGGCAGCGCCAATACAGTCTGGATCTGGTACAGGATGCATCACTATGGCAACCCTTATATTGTCAGCATGTTCTACCGTGAGTTCCGTAAGTTCAACCTTTAACTGTTCAATAATGCTTTCCATTATTAATATTACCGTTTTGTTAAAATTAGACTTCTATTAATTCTATATTATACTACGATAAATCCTGTTGTCAAGCTGATAAATGGTATTCCATATCGGAATGGTATTCCATATCGGATTTGAACCGATTTCTCTACATTGAGAATGTAGTATCCTAGCCGAGTAGACGAATGGAACACTTATAATAAAATTGATAGAGGCGGCAGGATTCGAACCTACATCTTTTGTGTACAAGACAAATATAATATTGCTGAAGAGAATCTTATTATCAGAACGGGATCGTTCCAATCAGATTCATTTTAAGTTTTAGCCAATTAAACTACACCTCTAAAAAATGGTATCCCAGACAGGACTTGAACCCGCACTCTTCGGGATGAAAACCTGGTAACTCTACAATTTGTTCACTGGGACACAATAATCAAAACGGGTGATGTTCTTATGGTTTAAACTATACGACTAGTTTGCTCCCCAAACGGGAGGACTAGAAGTAGTCCAGACTCCATACTGGCACCTTCACCCTGCATCTATGATAGGATTCGAACCTACGCTCTGCGCGTTCATTTGCGCAAGCTCTACCGCTGAGCTACATAAAATGCTTTAAAATATTTCTCCTACTTTAAATTGTTATTAAAAAATATGCCAACGTTCTTAACGGTTTAAACTATAGCCCACTCATTCGGGACCAATCAGACTCCATACTGATACCTTTGGCTTCATTTGTGGTTAGGAAGGCAGGATTCGAACCTGCGGTTTCTTGCATCCAAGGCAAGCGGAATGGCCAGACTTTCCTACTCCCTGACATAAAATTGTGTTATTCCTATTTTGTTTTGTTAAATTGTGGTCTACGTGGCAAGATTCGAACTTGCGTAGTGCGTTTTAGCACCCTGACCCCAAATCAGGTGGGCGACCAGACTGCCCCACACGTAGATATATTGTTTATTTATTTATACTTTTATACCAACCTAATTGAATTGCTGTATGTCGCAAATGGCAATTAGCGCATAAAATATTGCATTTTTTTATTTCTTCTTCTATTGTCTTTAGAGAGAATGTCAGATTAGAACAGTCTGACAATTGAAACCTCTTACTCTCTCTGTCCAAATGGTTAAATGTTAGAACTACAGTATCACTCTCGCCACATTCTTCGCATGAAGAGTTCTTTAAGTAATCCCATATGAACTGTCGATTTCTTTTTCTTCTCTCATACAGCTTGTTTTTATTTCCATCCCTTCTGTCAATTGAAGATTTCCACTTCTCTCTCTCATAAATTGAGAAACACACCTTACACCAACATTGCCTAGTTCCTTTTTTCTTATCTCTAAATCTAAATTCATCTTCATTCTTCTCTATTTTACATTTTGTACAAACTTTCATAACTCACCTTGTGATTTGGATTTTGTTACTGTTTCCAAGTCATAAAAGGTTTTTCCTTTATTAACATGTACCCAAAACATGTATGCAGCCATTACATCACACTCCGATTTAAAAATAAACTATCCCGTAGGAGGATCGAACTCCTATCTTTAGGATGAAAACCTAATGTCCTAGCCATTAGACGAACGGGACACAAAAAAAGCCCTTCAGTACGAAACTGAAGGGCTTAAAAGTTAAGCTTATGAGAAACTTATACCTTAAGTGGCCTCCAGCACGGAGCGGGCGGTTCTTGTTCTGGTCGTTCAATTGTAATGTAGTTTCTCATAATAAAATTTATTTGTTTATATGACCATTGATTTGATCATGTCCTTAGTATAACATGGTAATTCAGCTTTTCAAGCCCTGTTGGTCAATTTAACCTATAACTTTTTCCTTCAAATAGAAAAGAACATGTTAATATACTATACTTTCAAAAGCCAAACAGAGAGTAACAGTAAACAACTCCCAATAAAATGGATTAGGCAACAAAAAGCCTATTTTCTTAAAAATCTTCACCAATAACCTCCAGTTTTCTCAAGTCTATAGAATGACCTGTTTCAACGAAATTTGTCAAGCAATCATCAAATTGACATTCCTGCTTAGAACTGATAACTTTTGATTTTCTAGGACACCCATCGCATCCTTTCCAACCATTAGTCTCAAGATCCCAAACATCGACATCTAAACTCCAATAAAGCTTGACAATTTCGTCGTTTTCCATTAGTTATTAAATACTCGTGCTCTTGCTGCACTTGCACTTCTAGCATTAACCATTCTGGGGTCATTAGCAGCTAAACTTAATCCTGTTTCTGCTCCAAGTATGAAAGAATCTACGATTCCACGTGCCGCTTCTGCATTTTTAGCCCATTGTGGGTTTGTAGCAAATAATAAATCAATTCCATTTAATAGAGCTAAAGAGCCAGCCAATGCAAGAGGCTTTTGATGAGGTTCTAGATCTCCAGTAAGAACGGAATCGTCCAAATAATCTTCCACTGCTGGAAAAATAATTTGAGTATATGTTGCTCCTTCAGAGGTGTCTGCACTCACATCTTTAATTAACCCCAATACATCTCTAACAACCTGTATGTTTTCATCTTCAGGATTATCATATGCAATCCAAGTTACTGCCGAAGCTAATCCTGCATTTTGTGCTACCACTTTACCTTGACTAGCTGATAAATCGCAACTCGTTAAAGGTAACATAAATAATGCGATAATTCCTACTAATAATGATTTTCTGTTCATAATTACTCCTTCTTCTTTTTGTTTTTTTCAAGTCTAACTGTTATTAAACTATATTCACTTTTGTTAGTTGTAACGGATGCAAAATCTTTACATTCTTCGATTATTGCATTCATTCGTGATTGAGCAAAATCTCTGCTAATACGCCTTCTGAGTCTCATTGAAAAAATTAACTCATGTCCTTGTTCAATAAACTCTCTGGCATGTTTTAACTTGTGCTTAATATCATGCTCACCTATGTTTGGGCTAAAACGAATCTCTTTTATTTCGTGTTTGCTAGCCTTACTGCTTTTGTTCTTCTTTCTTCTTTTGTCATTCTCGTATTTCCATTTACCGAAATCAACAAGCTTACACAAACTGTTGTGCTCTTTGTTGCCAACAACGAAACATACTAAATCTAGTCCTGCATCTTTTGCCCTTCCCAACGCATAACCAGTGTTAACGTCTTTATTATATACTTCATTTTCATCTACTAAATCAAGTATGGAAAATTTCTCTTCATTTACTACTAAGAATGGGTCTGTTGCTTTCAAATTACTTATTTCTCCTTATTGTGTGTAATGTCTTAACATTTGGTCTACTAAAAATTCCAACTTTTTCTCATAAGCCTTCATTTCTAACAGATTGTTCCTTAAAATAATGGAGTTTTCCCGATCTAAACACAAGTTTCCTCCATTATTAATAAATTGTGGTTGTACTAATTCAGGTTTTTCTGGAATAATCCAAGATCGACCAACTACATCTGTCGTCTTGCAACTTGTAAATAATAATAAACTAAAAAATATTATTAAGATCATCTTGTACATCTTTTAAATTCTCCTTCTCCTTGCCTTCATCTTTCTCTTTGTCTATTTCTTTGTATTCTTCTTTTAGTGTATTTTGAATGTTTTGAGCCGTTTGCTCCTTCTCCTCTTCTTTATCTTTCTTCCTTGATGTTAAAAAAGATAAAATTTTAAGTAGTAGTGACAAGAAACCTGTCTTCTTTCCCATAATTACCTCTCCATATTATATATAAGTTAATAATAATGGTATTCTAAAAAAGATTTCTTTACCCCTCTTTCTCAGAAGCTTTATTGACTTGAACGAGTCTAGTGTGACGAGGTCTCCAACCAACAGTTTTAGCTGCCATAAACGCTGACTTAGCTTTTATCTCAACGATTGCTCCCGTCTTTTTATTCTCTATCACATATGAGTCATCAGCTTCATTGTCTTTATAGCTATTCATCTTCATAGCTTTAAATTCTTTGTGACCAATATGGCTTTCTTCTTTCTTTACCTCTTTCTTTAAAGAGTCAGCCATTGACTTATTCATTGATTCGGATAATTTAGTATTCATAAATATTCTGCTTCCCATTCTATTTCTTCATTGCAATCTAAGCACATACCAAGAATTGGCGATATTACTTCTTCTAAAGGGGTTTGATTAACAATAGCTCTTTGTCTTATTGTCGAATTAAATAGAGAAGAAGCTTGAATATATTCAGCAACCTCGTTCTTCCATTGTGCCTCATTATATAGCGCTTGATCAAGTGAATATGATTGACCACAAGTACATTCTATTATTTGATAATTTGCACGATCAGCTTTGTATTGACTATATCCTCTAAAATCAGTACAATCATCAGTGTGAGCCATAAGCATGGCAATTATATTCCTTGCCTGCATGTTTTTGTGAAATGAGGTCATATAAATATCTGGCATGTTAATTAATAATAGTAGGGCTTATAAATAAGACTATACCTTACTTTTATAGAATGTCAAGCCTGATTTACCCAATCAGGAATTTCACCCTCTTCCCATTCCAGTGCTCTTCCTAAGTCGTCTCTAGTGGGAATAGCAATATTGTGAGTCACCATATGATCTTCCCAGTTAACGCCAAAACGTTCTCTACATAGGGCTTGTCCCCAATCATACGACGTTCCATCTTTAGACACAACAGTGTCTCCATATAGTTCAGTCATTCTTTTAGCCCAATTTACAATACTAACAATAATAATCTTCTGCTCTGGTAATAATTCCATCTCATTCACAGCATCTTGTATTGTTTCAGTAGGTGTTTCAGTTAAGTCAATTGAGTTTTCCATAAAATTCCCTATTAATATTATATTAGTTATATGTAATTATACATAAATAATTACTAATTATTTATAGGTTCTTATAGGTGGGTTTTTAAATTAGCGAGATAGGTTCAGGTTAGTTGGGCACAGAACTCCCTCGTAAATTAAGGGAGAACTGTGTAACAAAAAAAGAATTTTAAATTCGCGATCTAAGGTTCTAGGAAGCAGGTATACAGTTTTTGATGGCCCATGCTGTAGATTGCAGTCGGTACGGTTAGCGGTAAGCGACATTAAGGGCCAATCTCCGTCAAATACATGTTACCATGCATTCTATGTTGTCTAATGTCGCAGGAGTTAATTAGATTAATCTTACGGGTATTAGACAACAGGTCTAACGGTCATAGCGTTTTTCAACTATTCATCGTCGTGTTTTTGCAGTGCCGCTTTATCCCATCCCTGCGAGAATATGTCTCATCGGGTCCACCGTCTGTTAGGACTAATGGAGCGGTCTAACTGCCTATCGTATCAAACTACTTTCGATAGGATTTTTATGTAAATTTGTTTTAATTAAGTTATTTAGTATTCAGTCAAACGATAGGGGAAAGAGCGGGGCAGCGTAAGTAGCAAGCCTCCCGTCTAAATTAAAAACTCTATCATTTAAATTTGGAGCTTCGTCATTAAGGTATCTTATTACCTCAAGAGTATAATTCCCTGGGCAACATTTTAAATCATATGATCCATCTGGAAATCTTTTCACATAAGGGGATTTAGGGATGTCAAGCCTTTCTAGCTTAAATTCCTCTATTCTTATGTGTAGTGGATTTGGAAACGATGAAGCGAACCATACATATTCTTCTAAAAGATCCATTTCATCATTAGGTAAATCTTCCCCATCTGGCATTTTGAAGATCACTTCATCATGACTAAGTGAGGCTATCTCAAAGTTGGGAAATTTTTTGCTAAGTCCCTCTGCCATGCTTTTAGTCAAAAATCTAATGCAAGCCAATTGCCTTTTAGGATTTAAGTTCCCAAAAATGACTTGACGAATTTTCTTAGACTGAATAAAGTATTCCAAGTCAGTGTATTTGGTTACTAACTCTCGGTACGTTTTTTCGCTAAGAACTTTGTATGTTCTTAGTATGTTAAAGTTCGCTTCAGTCAGATCAAGTGAGACTAAATCAATTCCTGTGCAATCAGGCTTATAGATACTCTTTTTAATATCCTTAGGAATGTTAGGCGTGTCCTGTGAGAAACCCATAACACGATTCTGAAATTCTTTATATGGATCTGAGTTCTTTATGTCATCTACAATCCTTTCACGAGTTTCCCTTATATGTTTATGCAAATCTTCAATATTCGGAAAAACCAAAAGAGCATCATTAAGCATGGACGCTTTATGGGAAGTTTTGTACTGTTTATCCAGTAACTCCATTTGATGTCCAAAATAAGGAGCTTCAACCACAGATATAGGAATGGAATGATCTTTAATAAAAGACTTCCTTAATGAGTTAGGCCAATGGGCATACTTGCTCATGATAGTTCTCCGATGATTTTTTACAGTGTAATTAAAGCTAGTCTAATAAGTCTTGTATAAATGTTTTTGTAGGAATGTCTTCAGGATGTTTCCCTGCTCTAGTAACTCCATTCTCAAAAATGGTTTTGTTTAACCTAACAACTTTCTCTTGTTTGTCAAGTCCATTTATCTTAATGAAGTAACTTTTTGCATTTCCCATACGATAAAGCTTACCAAAATCCATGATACTAATGAAATCACAGAATGTCATAGTCTGTATCTTACTTAAATCACTTTGAGAAAATAAAAGACACTGTTCGTCATCATCAAATTTATTCTCAACCCAAAGTGCAAAATGGAATTCGCTTTCTACGGCCTTTTTATACTTGTTCTTTACTTTTACTAAATGTCCATGAACTGCTTTTTTGTTCTTGAAAAATGACATCATAATTTTCTATCCTATATTTATAGTGAGTTATAGAAAATTATTTCTTTAAAGTACTTTCTTATACCTTTAGTTATTCCGCAAGAATTACTAGCATGTGATCTCCCTCAAAAACTTCGATATTATCTAAAATTATGTAATGTGTGTCTTCTTTGATAAATTCTTCTAACAATTTAACGGCTATATGATGTAAACCATTATCAGTTATGAAGTGAGAGGATTCTTGAATGGATTTTATTGCATCCATTTCATTTGAGAATCTTACTAGAATTTGAAAAAACTTTGGCAAATCTTCGTGAGAGATCCCCAAAGTTTTTATATCCTTCTCTCTAACCCACTTTAAAAAATCAACTTTAAAGTTTTGGTCCCTTTTATGTTTTAATATCGTTACTTTTGCCATCTTTGTCGTTTATTTCTTTCATCATTTTTTCTACAAGTTCATTTGTAAAGTGATTTGGCGTTACCAAAGTTAAATTGGGATCATTGCAAACTTCAGCTAATTGTCGTCGCACTTCTTCTAGTTCTTCTTTAGTGCATTCATGCATTTCTCTTACCTTTTTTATTTCTTTGGCTTTCCTTCATAATTCTTTCAAAATCTTCAAACGTAAGGTGTGGACCACCAACAATCGTAAAATTGGGGTCATTACAAGTTTCAGCTAATTGTCTTTGAACCTCTTCTAACTCTTCCTTAGTACATTCATCCATTGCTTCTCCTCAGTGATTCTGCATAAGCGTTCATCTCTTTACAGAATTCTTCTTTCTCTTTAAGTGTTGCATTTAGTAACCATTTTTCAAAGTCTTTTGCAATACTTGCTTTTAAAACTCTCTTTTTCATACGTTCCCTCTTTAATAGGTAATATAACGTAAAAAATGGGGAATGCAAGGAGGATTGGAGTGAATGGTGGGGATCGAACCCTACAGCCCCCAAGGTTGCAACTTGGTGCTCTGCCAATTGAGCTATATTCACTATATAAAATGGTCAGGAAGCTGGAATTCGAATCCCTACCTTAGTCATTCATGGGATAAATAAAGATTGGAGTATTCTCTCCAACATAAGCACTAAATGTATTGAATTCTAAAAATTCAATAGCATCATCATATGTTATCTCATCCTCACCTATTAAGATTTCAATGCATTTGTTCGCATCGTAAACTACCTTTGAATCCCAAGATAAACCAATTATCGCATCATCAAAACCGTCAGCAATAATGGATTCTGGAGAAGTTTCGGATATTTGTTCTAATTTTGTCATGGTATCTCCTATTTTTAAGATAATATAGCATAAGCATTGAAAATGTCAAGTGTTATTTAAAAATTTGGGTGAATGACGGGTTTCGTCCCCGCAACCTTCTGGGCTGTTTCACCCAGACGCTCTAACAATTGAGCTACAATCACCATCTAAAATTGGAGTGAATGGTGGGGATCGAACCCTACAGCCCCCAAGATCACAACTTGGTGCTCTGCCAATTGAGCTACATTCACACTGTTTACTACTTTTTATAAGATTCTCTCAACCATATCCAACCTTCGTCATCAAGGTCACTAAAATGTTCTAATTCTTGATTTGTGCAATTTGTGGATTCGCACATCCAGATAACATAATCCTCGCACGTATGAGACCTTTTTATTCCCTTTTTACAAATACAAAGATTTTCTTCTGATTTTTCCATTTTTGTTTCCTTTAAAAAATATATTTAATTTTTGGTAGCAGTATCGAGATTCGAACTCGAAACCTTCAGATTATGATTCTGCTGCACCGCCAGTTGTGCTATACTGCTATATATTTGTTATTCTTCATTTGAAGCATTTTGAACAGTATTGAACCATTGTTGCTTTACCATTTGAGTTGTGGTATCGAACTGGTTTAAAAGGTCCTGTTACCGCTTTACAACTTGTGCAAGGTCCTTTTGGTCCTTGATCCTTATCTGCTTTTTTGTTTCCGTGCTTTGCCATTTTGTTACTCCTTCTTTTTGTTTTTTTTGTTAAAAATGTGGGCAAGTAGACGAGACTCGAACTCGCAAGGGATTTTACTCCACTCGATCCACAATCGAGGACGCTAACCATTTACGTTCTACTACTTGCATCTAATGTTAAATTTGGCGAGGTATAGGGGGATCGAACCCCTATTTACAGATCGACAATCTGTCGTGTTAGCCATTACACTAATACCCCAAAAAATGGTAGGCGAGCCCAGATTTGAACTGGGGTACTCTTCCTTATCAGGGAAGCGCTTGAAACCAGACTCAGCTACACGCCTATCTATAAATTTTTGGCAGTCATAGCAGGATTTGAACCTACGACAAACACGATATCAGCATGCTGCTCTACCAGACTGAGCTATACGACTATCTATAAATTTTGTTGTTTATGTTTTTTAATTATCATACTTACACTTGACTTGGCACAGCCAATCTCTTTAACTATATCTTTTTGTCTTACTCCTTTTTTATATAACTCTATTATTTTTTCATTATCAACTTTGGGCCTTTCCTGGTGCTCTTTTGCTCGCCTATATATCTCATCCTCAAATTTCTCAAAGCTATGATGATCAATTACTTCTAAGACATGACAATTCTTGCACACAATTTCGCATTTTTCTAGTTCTAATTCTAGGGCCTTCGCATTAACTATTCTATTCCTACAAATAACATCGCTAATATTAAATGATTTCGTTTTAGGGTCTATGTGATGAAAATCTAGGCTAGACAAGTTCTTCCCTGAATAATTACACCTTTTGCAACAAATCTCCCCATTTAATATCTTCCTTTTTTCTAGTTCGTGACGACTATTAAGTGAAGAGTGGTGTTCTCTATGGCAATTGCCGCATAAAATCTCGCATTTTTCTCCTTCCTTTTTTATGCTTTCCCATCTTTTTTGTATTAAGCTATTTATTGTTGATTCTTTCTTCTTATTGTGGTGAAACTCCAACTGAAAGATGTTATCGTTTTTGCAGATTTTGCATTTTCCTCCCAGGAGTTCTAATAGTCTAACTTTTTTTGCCCACCTCAATATGAAGCAATTTTCTCGTTTTGTATAACTCATTTTGTTCGATATCCTTTTTCTGACATATTTCTTCGGGCATCGAACAAAAACCTTTAGACAAAATATTGGCAGGATGCCTTGGGCTCGAACCAAGAAGACAAAGTTTTGGAGACCCGTCGTTTCCTATTACTTTCAGCACCCTATCTCTCACTTCGTGCCTGCGTAAATACTTTTAAGTTTTTAAAGATCGCTCCAGTTTTAATAAACTGGTAAAATTGGTACACTCGGCAAGACTCGAACTTGCAATATCCTATTCGGCCTCCCCGTTCGTAGCGGGGCGATCTTCCAATTGATCTACGAGTGCATTTTGTGCAGAGAGCAGGATTCGAACCTACGTCCCTCTCGTTACCCAAGTGTTCTTCACCTATTGAACTTACCTCTGCAAAAATGTGGTACGCCTGGAGAGATTCGAACTCCCAACTTTCAGTTTAGAAAACTGAATTTCTTTCCAATTGAATTACAAGCGCACATTAAATTGTTTGTTATTTCTCTTTTATATTGTTAAAAATTGTGGTATCCCTACCAAGACTCGAACTTGGATCATCCCTTTAGGAGAGGGAGGCTCTTCCTTTGAGCTATAAGGACACAAAAAAAGCCCTAACTCTTTAGAAGCTAGGGCTTTTTGAAACTTGCTATGAAGTCTGATTAAGACATGCAGTAGCGCATTCCAGAAGCCCTATGGCTCCTATCCCAGCGTCTAATATGCATATCAATAATGTTGTTCATTTTAAAATCTCTTAAATTTATTTGTTTTGTATTAACTACAAGTTTAGTATATCATGGTTTTCTCGCATTTCAAGTCGTTTAGTCAAACTTTTTTGGTTTTAGTAATCGCTAGCGTTTCGTATACGTTTATAATCCTGGCTTCTTTCATTTATTTCAGAGTAGGGAATTCTAAGCTGTCCAATAGTTTCTACGCACCAACCATCGTCATCATCTAACTCTAAATACTTACCAATTTCAACTTTTGATTCTGGCAACCATGCAACAAGTTTAGTGACTGTTTCGCCTTTAGTCTTAAAGAGAGAACATTGCCTCATAAAATAGTCATCATGATTTATCTCTGGTCCCCAAGGTCCATAAAAATACCCATATTCCATTTTTACACTAAATTCCCACAATTCTCTTTATAATTATAAATTGTTTTATCTATATCGTTCTTGGTAGTTTTTCTGTGCTCTAATACGGAACCATTATTATTGAATGCTCTCCTATATGGACTTTCGTGATTGTCCTTGTATCCTACAAAGCTAAAGTATTCTGTAAGTCTGCATCCTACAAAATGTTTTTGCCATAAACAGATTTGATGTTTTTCAATTTTGGAGAATGGTTCCTCTGATCCCCTTTCAACATATATTGTTTTACACCCAACATCTACTAGTTTCTGAATTCTTGATTCAATTTCTAAAGGTCCGTGCTTTTTAACCTTAACTAAATCTTCTTTTTCGAATCGTTCACGATATATATGTTGTTGTTCATCCAGATTTTTACAATGCCAACTATCGTTCTCCCAAGACCAAAATATTTTTTCATACTCTTCTTCTGGCAATGTTCTACTAACCTGAACTGTAACACGATGGTGCTCAGGACTTGTACAAGGAAATCCAGGAGAAGATCCATATTGTTTTTTCATATTCTTAGAGTAATTGCTCATATTGTCACCTGTTGGAACTGCAACCAATTTACTTATTTTAACTAAATCGTCTGTCCATGTTACTGAACCCATTTCCGCAACCCAATCTAAGCTATACATTCCATCGCAAACGTCATAAGTGTAACCATCATATTTATTGCCGCTTGGATCATAGCTCTTGTATTTCGGTTTCAAAAAATGAACAGTAACATCATTACTTTTTTCAAAAGCACTCCCAATAGGGATTGTGCTTGCTGCACCAACCGTCTTTAAAAATGACTTCCTATCCATCAGAAGATACCAAATGATCTATTTTTATCAATAAAAGCAATTTCAAGTAGCAGTGAGAACCCTTCAGGAATAACATATTTGCTAACTACTTTCTTGTCTTCAATAGAATCGGTTTCTTCGTCTACCGTCCCTACAATGACAGAAACTCCAACATTAAACGCTTCATATTCAAATTCTACAACATCCACTTCACCATCTAAATTCTTTAACAATGGTCCATCATTATTAATTCCAATCATTTCATAGTAATAGATCATAGCTGTATATAATTTCTTTAGACCTTCCGATTCTCTAATATTGTCGTGAATAGCAAAAGAGATATTGTCAAGCTCTTCTCTACATGCAACTACTTTCTTAAAGTCTTCATCTTCAAAAACGTCGTTAAAGTTTCCGCTTTGTGTTAGTTCAGCCAATTTTTCTGGACCGACGCTCTCAGAGTCATCAGGAATAGCTCTATAAAGGTCTTGAAGCAATTTAATATTTTTCATATCTTCGTTACTATTTTCCTCAATAATAAGATCAATACGAAACTCACGTTCTTTATTGTCGATAAAATTCTCTACGTTTCCAATTAGCCAAGTGACAACTTCTTCTGCGGCTTTTTCTGCATCTACTGTTTTAGCTAATTCAGAGATTTCTTCAAAAGACTTCTTCTCAATTTTTAGTTCCAGTTCTTTAAATTCAAATCTTCCTTCATTTACACTAGTGACGACATCTTCTATTTGCTTTTCCGTACTCATTTTTGTTCCTCTTTAATTTATATTTTTTCAGCCAATGGCTCTATTAAAATAGAGACTTTTTTTGGTGGTTTTGGATTGCAATCTACGCAATATTTTACACTTTCGAAGTGATTACCTACACAGCAATCACAATCTATCGTGTAATAATAAGATTTTCTTGCTACGATTTTATTGTTCGAGCACATACTACAAACTGAAAACTCTTGTTCGCCCATTTTATATCTCCTTTGAAAACCATCTATGTTGGTTTAGTAATTCGTTGCACGATGGACAATCTATGCCATTTTTTATAACTTCACTGTAATTCATTAATAGTGAATTTGTTTTAGGGCAAAGTTCAGGTACATCGCTATTTTCTATTGCTTCTTTAATATTTTCTTCATCTTCGACTATAATATCGTATTGCCAAATACATTTGCCTTTTGGGCTCCAAAAATTTACTCTAAATCTGTCGGTTGCAATATCGTGAATATTTGGGTGAGTTATGCAAGAGAATCTTCTCCCCTCGTCTTTTAATTTAGTAAGGTGGGAAATTTCTTCTTGAGTATCGGCCACATCAATCATATCTTCAATATCGCCCATTGGCCAAGGTCCTGTCATAGTAAAGCCAGTATCAAAAACATCGCAGTCTTCATTTTTACATACAAAATCGCATCCAGCCGCCATAATACACTCCTTTTAATGTATTATACATTATTCTTCAGAAGCTTTTCTATTTCTTGCAGCAATCCTCGCATTTCTTGCATCGATTCTAGCTTTTCTATTTTTTTCTCTGATCTGTCTATCTTTTACTCTTTTTTGGCGTGGAGTTAATAATTCTTCAGCTTCAGCTTCTTTTTTTAAACGTTTTTCTTGTATGAACTTTCTTTTCGCTTTTATCTCTTTTGAGAATTTTGCTTTATTTTTCTTACAATTGCATCCCATTTTAAGCACCTATTATTTATCTTGCTTATAGGTATTTTTCTAGAAAAACCTTGGGGATTCCTATTCAAAATTTCCAAGGTTTTTAACTATGGCTTGCATTTTCCAGTTATGTACGCCTTCAGCCACATGATTTTATCGACTTTTTTCTAGTAGTATGTCGAGTTGTTCGTTTTTATTTTTGGCATACTCATTGTATTTCTTTATTCCGACTTCAAGCTTTTGAGTATATTTCGCCATAGAGATGAAATCTTCTTTATTTAACTCAGAACTAATTGCTGGTCGTCCTGGAATTGATATGATTGGATAATGTTCATGAACAAAAGTAGTAGTTCTACATCCACAAATAAATATAGATATTAAAATCATAAATGTGAGAAAATTTACTTTACTAGTCTGTAATCCAGTCATCCAAATTGAATTCTTCTTCAATTTCATCCTGTGCCTCCTTAATGTCTCTTTCAATTTTTATGGCGTCTCTAACACTTTCAAGTATCTCTTCCAGCGCTTCTAAATCTTTTTCTTTTGCTTCTTTGATTTCACCAGAAACAAATTTCGTTAATTCAATGATAGCCTTTAGTGCTACTTTTACTAGAAGTGCGTCAACAGCCATGAGTAAGTACCTTGGTCAATATTTACTTTATATTTCTATTCTTTAAAAGAAAAGTCCTGTAAGGCAAAGCCCTGATAACCAAAAATTCGATTATCAGGGCTTTATATTTTCGTTACGGTGTGACAACTTCGTACTTTTCGATTGCTCTATCAAGTACTGCCATAGGCGAGAAGTCGGTTCCACCAAGGACTGATCCAAGGATCGATGGACTGAACCCTGAAACGAGTGCCACATTCTCATGTGTTCCTCTAGCTGGGCTACCAGCGCAACCTGCCAAGTTCCAATATACAATTCTAGGACGAGTGTATCCAGCCTCTTCCCAAGCTTGCATGCAAGACTCAACAACTGTCTGAGAACCAGAGTCAACTCCTTGGTCAAACTGCATGTCCGAAAGGATTAACAAACAATTTGGAATCTGGTCGTTGGAAACCTTAAACATCTTTGCAGAGTTTAGAATTTGATCAAGAGCAGACTTAATGTTTGTTGAACCAAAGTAGCGACAACAGTTAGGAAGTCTCTTAGCTGCATCTGAAAAAGTTTGTCCTTCCCAGCTACGAAGCTCGCTTGTGCTAGAAAAAGGAATAAACCTCTTATAGAAAGGGTTATCCTCTCCAACCTTAGCAGAACAATAAAGAGCCAAACTTTCTGCGATATCCATTGCGGTCATCGAACCCGCAGCGTGACAAGACATAGATCCAGAGAAGTCAGCAATAGGCATAATTCTTGCATCAACATCTTCCATGTAGTTCGGAAGAGCATCAAACTGAGCATTTGCCAACTTAGAGTCACCTCTAGACGTTCTGAGAACATCGTGAGGAAACAAAGTGCTAGCATTTACCTTAGAATCAGAGTCTTCATCTGTCAAAGACTCTCTCCAAGAATCATATCTCGCTGGATCGTGCTTAAGGAAAGCCTTTGCAGACCTAGCCATAGCAACAGAAGGAACAGTGTTGTAGTTAATGTCGTGCCAGTCGCCTGAGCACATTGCAGTCTCTACAACAGAGGTGTTTTCAGCTAAGTGCTTTCTGTAGTCCTTTGGAGACAAACGTAAGGCCTTTCTAAGCTTTGCGAAAACAGACTTGTTCTTCTTCTCTCTTGGAGCCCACTTACAAGCCAAACCATTCTTGTCAGCAATTGCTTGCGACCAATAGCCGATTGCAGCGTCCTCACATGGAGTGTCAAAACAAGCAAGCAAATCGTCCCAACGTCCCGTTTCAGGGATCAAGTGAATGTTTGCAGTAATCCAAGAAGGGTGCTTCTCAGACAACCACTTAACAATAGAACGGAATCCGCTTCTGTTACCTGCTCCACCTCTACAGTCACGAAGCCAAAAAGCGAGCTTTGCAGCACGAGTCTTGTCAGTTGTGAATGCTGGCTTAAATAACTTGATTACAGAAGTTTCCTCGTAATAAGTCTCTTTCTTTTTAAAAAGTGACCCTGCCTTAGAGAAAAATTCCAAAAGTGTGTTGCCTGTGCTGTCGTGTAAAAAATCTCCTTTCTGTCCTCTCATAATTTCTCTCCTTTTTTGTTTTATATAAATGTTTGTAAAATAAAAAGGCAGCTACAAAATCTTTTCGGATCTCATAGCTGCCTAAGTTAATAATTGAACAGGTTAGCTTTTATCTTATTTCGGGTTTGAAGCCAAAGGGATATTGGTTGCTGAATCTAACCTTTATCAAAAATTGTAAACTTAAACAGACTGACTATTGTTTTCTTTAGTAATAGAATCTTGGTTGCTGAACGCAGTCTTTATTAAATTTGTGTTTAAAATGTCTTAACGAATAAAACAGCTTAACTTCGTGCCTATTGTTTTAAAACCCCTATGGCATCTGGGTTCTTCGTTTGTTTTTTCTGGTCGTTCCGACTCCGACCTATCAATTTAGTTTTTGATTGCTGTAATCAAGCTTTATTCATTCGTTGTCATTAGTATAGCAGTAAAGAAAAGTTTTTCAAGTCGTTATTGAAAAGTTTTTCAAATGCTGCCTCATACGGACTACTTTAACTCGCACAGCCCTCCTGCACAAGCTAATTCGCCAGTTAGGTTAGTCTCATCATCTGTCTCTACTACTTTATCTAAGTCAATTTCCCTAAGAGACTTCATTAAACTTTCGTACTCTTCTTTGGAACAATCTTCAAATGGTGGCTGTTTATAAACATGTCCATCGAATGGAAGAACCGCTAATCCATTATAGTTACATCCAATCTCCTACTTATTCTCTACTTCTTATATTTAGCTCTTTTTTATTCATGCATTAGCATCTTCCGTCCGCAACCCATGACGCTGCCCAAGCCTCTGGCTTATGTTCACAGGCAAAGCCTTGAGAAGTAACATATCCTACTATTTCATCTTTATATCTGGAAGAGTCCCATTTTGAATCAGAATTTACGTCTACATGTATTTCTATATTTGAAGAGTCCATTACCTCATTGAGATACCAAGCCACATGTATTGATTTTGTAGCTTCGTACACTAATCTTTGTCTAAGAACTGGAAGTCTTTCTTCTCTAGTGAGTTTCCCTGAAAGATGTTTGGGGACTTCAACTGTTTCAGAACATTCTAGTACACTGCCGCCTCTTCTTGGATTGTGAGCAATTAAGCATGTGGTAAATCTCCAATACTTTTTTCCTTTTTTCTTCCTAGTAGAGTGTTTCTGGCTATCAGTACCAATATAGAACTTGGAATCAGAATGGCTATCGATAAACTCTTTCAAGTCTGTCACCTTTCTGTTGCCAACACGGCTCCATGTCCAATTGTCTAAAGTTTTAAAATTCTCGTCAAACAACCCCATCCTTCTATCCTCCTTATAGCTTCCCCCCTTGGGTAACCCTTTCTTTTTCTTCGTCATCAAGTTCTTGCATTACACGTTTGCATGTAGCATCAACAACCTTCTGAAATTTCTCAAAGCATTCTTCTAATGTATATCCTTCTGGAAAATCAAACTCTATTGGTGTCTCTTGAGTTTTATTTAGTCCAATTGGTATGTTTATATTGCATGCTCCTGAATATGTAATCTTACCAAAGTTTCCATCATCTTCCATTTTTATCGATTGTTTTTGAAAGACTTTTAATCCTGCCTCATTAACGTAGTGGTGAACGCTATAGATCACTCATAACCTCCAAAAAGGTTAATGGCATCTTCAATTTCTACTACTGCTGGTTCACCATTCCAAGAATCAACAACCTGACTTTCAATATGTCTTAGGGTTGGCAGTGGAAGTGCCTGAATATTAAATGTATGTGGTACGATTAAAACTCTAACTCCTGGAACGTCTTCAAACGTCTCGTTAATTGTCAAGGAGACTCTTTCCATATCGCTCTTTGTTGCTGGGGTTTCGTTATTTCCAATAGTGACAACTAAAAGAGACCCATCTTCAATGTTCGGGAAAACGTCTGCCTTTAAAAGGGAAAGTTCGTCTCCGATTGTATCTATTTTGATCTCTTCTGCTACTTCTTGTTCTTGACTCATTGTTCTGCTCCTGTTTGCGTTTTGTAAATGTGTTACTTTCTAGGTATGATTACGGCTTTTACTTTTGGAATGTCCTTAAAAATGTTATTAATTATCTTTTTGGTATTTTTAATGTCGTTATCCGTTGGTAAGACTGTGTCGCTTCCAATACTAATGGAAAAAAGCATGCCGTCTTCAGGTAATGGAAATGCTTTAACTTTAAGTCCATGATGTCCAACTATCACCCTAACTCCTGTAGATCCTTCAAAAAAAGAATCAATAGTCTTGGAAACTCCTTCTAAATCCTTCTTTGTTGCTGGCGTTTCTTCGCTGCCAACAGTAGTGACAAACAAGGTTCCGTCTTCGAAATTTGAAAATGTCTTGCATTGAATAAGGGGTAGTTTTTCTTTAACTTCTTCTTGGTTCATCTTTTTCTCCAGCCTGTTAATGTTAATGTAAATCTATTATATCCCAAGTTCTCTATAAATCAATAAAGATTCGGAATATAAAATCCTGATCTTTAGATTGATATAGGTCTTACATTTGCAAATTCTTTAAATTGTCTATAGTTACTTGAAATTATATCTACAATTTCAAAAGCGTGCTGTAGTGTCTTTAAATTAACCCCTACGATCCCATTTACTCGATTGTGTCTGGAGAATAATCCAATATCCGTAATCCACTCATTATGACATTTATTAAATTCCATTTTTAAATTAGCTCCATATCCAATAAACGATATGTAATTCTCTGACCCTAGATCTAACATATATGGCAAAGAATCTAAATAAGCTACTATTAAGTGTGGGTGAGAACATTGAATAGTAAAATCTTCATAGTCGCATCCATGCCCACATAAATGGATATATGGTTTTCTTCCTTTTCTAGGTTGTGGTCAAATTTTATAGCTTTCATTGTAATTCCTGCGTGAGTTCTACATTCCAAATTTGCGAAATAATGTTGTCCCTAGGCACATCAGGACCAAGTACAGTGATTTCCTGACGAACTTGGAAAGTACCAACGTAAGAATTTAGCTCTTCTCTAAATAATTCCTCTAGCTTGCAAGCAGTGGATAGCGCGTCCTCCAGAAATCTAAAATGGACAAAGCATTCTCCTCCACTTATGTTGCTTGTCATAATGCACCAATCATTACATATTCTTTGAATAACCGTTTTTTGTTCTAGGTCTTGGCAAAGTAAAACAATCTGTTTCTCTTTGATTTCAATTGTAAATCTAAATCCACCTAAATAACAAGACATTTCTTTATCATGTGAGCATTCTTCTCCATATTCGCAGTACTGGTCACACATATATATAACGGTTTTATTTTTTTCAATATCTAAAACTGTAGCCTTCATATGAAGATGTCCATAACTGATTCGAGAATCTCATCTGTACTTTTCTCTGAGCCACTTTTTAGTTCTTCCTTTAAATTCTTAAGTTTATCTTTGTCAATACCAAATTCCACATCGCCATTACATTTGTATAGATTTCTCTTTTCTATAAATTTTTGTACGACAGGACTTAGCATTGGAATTCTTTCTTTTCTTCCATAATTAAGAATATGTTCTCTAATCATTGTAGAGGAGCATTCCTCAAGGCCCCAAGATAAGTAGATATGGGGAGAATCGTGATACCATTCTCCCTCTTTCTCTTCAACTCCAGTTCTTCCAAGCACAATAAAACGACAAAGAGACTTTAATTCTTCATATTTATGCCATTTATGAAAATCGTTGGCATTGTCCTGACCAATAATATAACTTACCTCTACATCACATTGCTCATCGTTTATAAGTTTAGACAAAAAATCAAAAGTAGAACCTTGCATCTTGTTGTCTATCTCGTATTTGAAGGCAAAAATGTTTTCCGTCCCTTCTGTTGCCAAGTGACACATCCTAAATCTAACTAAGGGGTCAAGAAGCTCGTCTTTACCTCTATGGGAGTAGCAAGGGGTTAACCATACCTCATCAAGGTCTGTGTTCTTTAAAACGTGTTCTGCTAGCTTTATATGTCCCACAGTTGGAGGATTAAAGGCACCGCCAAGAATTCCAACCTTTTTCATCTTATTCGTCCCTTAGCCAACGCCAAAACACAGGGGAGTGAATCTCGCCTGTTTTAACATCTTCTAAATCATATTCTGGTGGGTCTTGTGCTTCGTCATTTCTGGCAATTACCTTAAATGTTTTTGTTTCACCAGCATTACTTAAGTTTATTACGTCATTTATTTTTAAATTTTTCATATTTATCCCTTTTTATTTTTAAATTTTTCAATTGCTTCATTGTGTTTGCCTTCTAGCCATTTAAAGTACTCAACATCGGTAAATGCTATCCAACCTCTACTCTGTGATAAATTATATACCCAATATCGTGTTAAATCGTGATAGAATGTAACAATATATGATTCTATTCCAAGGCAATCGGCAACTTTTTTAGAGAATTTGGCTTGAGCGTCATGATGAAACCTTTCTAAGATTTTAACGAAGTATCCACTTCCTGGACCATTTGGGTATTTTTTGTTAAAATCTGCTCTTGTTAACTCTAAAGACGCAACAAAAACGATCTCATTGTCATAAAAGCAATATTCTAATTGATCAACGTCTTGAGTGTAGCCAAACGGGTAAGATCGCCTTTTATCGCGATAATCCATCGTCCTGTCTTCAATATCTTTTCTATTTCTAACCTTGCCCATTCGTCTCTTTATATCTTTTTCTTTTTTCTTTTCGTCTACTTATTTTCTTAACAATTCTCTCTTCTCCAAAAAACCTAAATTTTTTAACTTTTTTGTAACTTATTTTCTCAAAAGTGATAGACTCAATGATGTAAGGGTGCTCGGATACCTCTGCAATAATTCCGAATCTACAGGTAACCTCTCCACAATAAGGGCATCTTCCATTTCCATCATTATGATATTGCTCACGATCATTAAATATGTGTTTGCATGATATGCATCTATACTCTACTTTCCATTTTGAAGCAGGAGATACGTTTATTATTCTTTCGCTGTCTATGTATTCTTTCGGCGTAATTTTTGTATCCTTTTTCGAATATTTATTGCAAATAAAGTGGAATGGATCTACACTAAGAGAGTCTATCTTAGAAGCTGCTGCCTCAAAAGAACGATATTTTTTCTGATGTGCAACATGAAACCATTTGCCCCCCTGAAGAATTTTATATTTAGGGGCTGATTTTGCTTTTAGCTTCTCTATCTTAGATATTGCTTCTGCAAAGGACTCGCACTCTCTCTCATATGTGACATAAAATTGTCCGTTCTTTTCGACGATGTTGTGATTCGACATAGTTATAAATGATTTCAGTAAAGGTAGGACTTGAACCTACTTCAGATAAAAGCATAATTTAGAGGCTTTCAATTATTTCTTACCAAGTATGTTAACAACTAGTGTTGCAACTCTGCATTTCCCCTAACCTGAAAGCCACTAAAGAAGATAGGGCTTTACTGAAATCAAAACTCCTTTTTAAAAAATGAAAAGTGGAGAGGGTTGGGTTCGAACCAACGACAAGGCGCTTAATATGCGAGTTTATATTGCTGAAGAGAATCTTGTTATCAGATTCATTTTTACCTGCTCTACCAACTGAGCTACCTCTCCGAAAATTTACTTCATCGTTTCTATTACAAAAACGATCTCTTCTTTCTTTTTTAGTCCTACTAATGTCTCAACTACTTCACCATCCTTAAGAAATACTAAGGTGGGTAATGCCATTACATCAAATTTTCTTGCTTCATCCATATTGTCAAGAATATTAATCTTTACAACTGTAAGCGTTTCGTGTTCTGCATCAATTTCATCAATGATTGGGGTTAACTGACGACATGGACCACATTGTGGAGACCAAAAGTCAATTAAAACGTTTCCTGTGTCTGTATACATATTTGTTTTCCTTTTAAATTGGCGCATAGCACAGGAGTCGAACCTATATCTTCGGTTTTGGATAACATTTAATTGCCGTTAAGAACCTTGTTGTCAAGTTCCGATTTGTTTGTTTGACCGAAGCTCTACCGTTGAGCTAACTATACTTAATGTCTTTAATATATGCGAAGAATCTAAAAAGTCAAGTTGTTTGGCGGAAAATTGAGGAATCGAACCTCATCCGTTTTACTGAACCTTCTATTTTCGAAATAGAGACGAGACCTTTCTCGCATAATTTTCCTTAACAAAGTCTAAGTCTGTATCGCTGTCCAAAATCTTTTAAGTGTAATGTAGAAATGGACTTGGGGCAGATAATACTCATTCCATATATATCTTCAGAATCAGTAACCACTCCTAAAAACTCAGAATCAGCTAAAAACAAAACCTTGTCAACAGGAACGGAGTTATGAACAAAAAAGTTGGCAGTCCATAATCCAGAGTTTGTTGCTCCATAATTTGTAGTGATTTTAGGTTCATTGCTTGAATCAGATATAAAAAATCCATCACCAAAAACATCTCTAATATTTTTTATTCTATCCCAAGTTATTGGATTTATTAAAATTTTGGCAACAACTAGGTCATGCCTTTCTACCAAAGCAAAACCATGATTAATATTGTCTGGAGATAATTTTCCAATTTTTACATTTCCATTAAGTCCAGAAGCAATGTTAATAAGTTCAACACACTTTTTGTCCTCTTCTTTTGTGCTTCTTATTGGAGGAATTATTGGTGTCTGAAACTCATAATCGAATCTAGTTCTTCTATTTGGAAGATTAACTAAAACTCTTTGTTTAGGAATAAGCTGAACTTGGTGTCGTTCATTTAATGAAAATGCATGATCTATGTATGGGTCAGCTTCATATCTAAGCGTATCGCCTATAAATTTGGAATTAAGATTGGGGAAAGTAAGATCATCATACAAAAATACTCTTTTACACAGTCCTATCTCTTTTACGCTAGTTTTACTAATAGAGGCAGCACTAGCTTCATCCTTCCCTAGTCCAATAAGTGGAGTAGAAAGAGCTATTGAAGTCATTTTTATAAAGCCTCGTCTATTACATTTCATAAATATCACCAGTTTCCATATTTGCTCTATGCCACCTATCAGATTGAACAACTTTCATTTCAACTGTATCATCTCTCATACATATTGCAAATTCATTTCCTTCAGACGTTTTTAATATTACACTATTATAAACTTCTTCTAATACTAAATTCCCATCTTCTGATACATTAATTTTCATATTAAATCTCCTGAAATTTAGCAATATTATACAACAAAAAGTTGGCGGAAAATTGAGGTATCGATCCCCATCCGTTTTACCGAACCGACCGCTTAGCAGGCGGTGACGAGAGCCATCTCGCATAATCTTCCATATAAATTGTTACCATTCAGGTAACTTCTCTAATAAGTGTTCTTCCATAACTTCTGCTAAGTTTTCGGCCAAAGTTAATCTTCCTTCATCTGTCTCTACAGCCAAAGTGATCATAGCGACTCTTTTTTCTATCTTTGTTCCCCATCCCCTTTGAATTAATAAACTTCTTATTCTTTTTTCCCTTAATCTCGATTCTTGTTGTCTTTTTTCTTCTTGGTAAATTTCTCTAAGTGAAGGATTAAATTTTCTTTCACCATTTATTATCCAGGGCGGATTAAATCCAATAAAGATTCCTAATCTCCAATCTCGCCATTTTGAAAAAGCTTTTTTAAATAATTTGTAATCCATATATTCTCTTTTTGTTAAAATTAGTGGAAGAGGATGTGGGATTCGAACCCACGGACGCCCGAAGCCGCCTTTAGATTTCAAGTCTAACGCCTTAATCCATCTCAGCCAATCCTCCTATTTTTGTTTTTTAAGACTAATATATTCTTTCTTATTGCCTCTTAAGGATAATATATAGCCCATTATTGCCTTTTTAAAGGGTTAAAGGTTAATATATTGCCTTTTGTAATTATATTATACAAATTGGTAGCCTCGATCAGATTCGAACTGATAACTCACACTTTTTAAAATTATAATAATCCATAGCTTTTTGCCCAATTTCGTATCGCATTATCTGAGACTTTGTATTTTTGCCCAATGTTCGTCCATGTCATTTCTTTAATTAATGCTTCTAACTTTTCCTTACTTGGTCTCTCAACCATTCTTATACTTTTTTTATAACATGTGGAGCATAATCCAGTTACCTTTGAGCCAAACGTTTCATTGCTGCATAAAGAACACCTTTTTATCTCTTTTTTCTTAATGTCCTCACATAATATTATTTTTTTTGACATAGCCTTAAATTTGGGGGTTATATGACCTGAGTGAAATTCTCTATGGCACCTACAGCATAGAAGTACACATTTTTCTAACTCCTCCTTAAGTCGCTTTATGCTCCAGCTCCAGTGTCTAGACAATGTAAAGCTTTTTTCATTTATGTCTATATGGTGAAAATCCAAAGCTTCTAGGCACTCACTATAATTGCATACTTGACATTTTCCCCCCAAATACTCTACGGCTTTTTTCTTTGCTTTTTTTCGTCTTTTTTTACCTCGGCAACTTTTGCATTCTAAGTTGGTCCCCTTTTCAAAGCGATCTTTTTTGCAGACCTTACAAACAAAGTTATGCTTTGCGTTTCTTTTAGATACAGCATTAACATCTACTTTTGTGTTGTGTCCCTTAAATGGAGAGCAATCCAAGCAAAATTTTCTGCTACTTAGGTTTCTTTCCTTCCCATCAATCTCCATCCAGTTTGGAAAATCATTATTACATTCTTTGCATATATTTGGCATAACCATCCTCTTTTTAAGTATAGTTCCATGTAGCATAGTAAAAACCCTCTAATAAAGTGCTGCCAGTTGGGCTACAAGACCATGAAGTGGTACTGGAGGAGGGATTCGAACCCTCACGCCCAAAGGCACAGAAACTTAAACCCTGCGCGTACTGCCAATTTCGCCACTCCAGCACATAAAGTTGGTAGCCTTGGAGAGATTCGAACTCTCACCCCATAATACCGAGGGTGGCATCTTAAACTACTGCGTATGCCAATTCCGCCACAAGGCCATATTAAATGGTGGCACGGGTAGGACTCGAACCTACTTACCTTAAGCCAATACGACTATTTTTAAAGGGGCTTCAAGTCCATATGAGAATTGGTGGGCAGGGAGGGATTCGAACCCCCAACGGTTCTAAAGTAACGAATTTACAGTCCGCCGCGACACTCACCAGATCTTCGCCGCCTACCCAAAATTTATCCATAATAATGGTCTATCCAATCATCTCCTATCTGTTCTTGAAATGTCATAAGTTCTTCATTTTTTATTAATCCATTATGGATCTTCCTATGACAATTGGGACACACATAAGTTAAATTATTATGGTTGTTAAAGTTCTTCATTTTTCTTCCATTTATGTGGTGTATGTCACAAATACATTCATCCCATCCGCATTGAGAGCAAGACAATTTGAGCCTTTTTATTATTTTTAACCTTGTTCTTGATGATACTTCATATATGTTTTTTATAGAGGCCCCTTTATGTTTCCCTTTTGTTGATTTTCCCACTGCTTTAGAGTGACTATCTCCGCTAGAAAATAATGAAGGGCTTTCTTTCCACTTTTCTTTCATTGCAATTGACATTTTTTCTTTTTGCTCTTGTGACATTGGCTTACCATTTCCCCTCATAGCATTGTTTCCATACCCAGCACATCTGTGGGAACAGTATTTTTGATTTGGATTATTAGTCGTATAAACCTCATTACAAAACAGACACTCTTTTTCTCTATATTTGTAAGGCATAATATTCTCCGTTTTTAATTGCTTTACATATAGTTCTTTAAAGTATTAACTATCTCCTTTGTTTACAGTGCGCTGCCGTTACCATGCCATTATAAAAGTCGAGGGAGGGATTCGAACCCCCGTGGACATAGTCCCATCGGTGTTGCAGACCGCGCCTTTAAGCCAGACTCAGGCACCTCAACATAACAACTTTATTTTTTAAATTTTGAAAGAACACGCCTTCTTAAAGTAAAGGCAACCTTTTTGAAACAGGCACAAAAAAACCCGCTTCGAGTTAACGAAACGGGTTAGAGTACCAGTATGAAGAGCTTTTTAGAACTTCAGGACGCACGACCCATTTCGATCACTACTATAGAGATAGCAGGATGATAACGACAATAGGCTGTACGATAAGTTGTTCATTTTAATATTCCTTCATAAGAAATTGTTGTTGGAGCTTGATTGCTCTTACCTATTATAGCATAGGTCTTTGGCTTTTCAAGTCGTTCTGTTAAGTTTTCTTGAACTATTCTAATTCCCATTCATAATTCTTTTTGCAATGATGATAATTTCATCTTCTGCTGCTTCACCAGTCCAAGGACAGCCAAGATCATTAATAAAAATAGGTTCTTTTAACGACTTATCATTTAGGGTCGCAACCAAAATAGTACTTTTCTGCCCCCTTATATCACTATACATCTCTGTAATAGTTTCATAAGTTTGATTCATATCAGTTCCATAATATTGCTTAGACATTTTCATTAAGCTATATATTACTTCATTTTTAGTACTAATACCAACAATGCAATTGTCAAAGCCCTCTATGCGCAGTGAGATGTCAAGGCTATTGAAGTGATCAAGTTGCTTTAGATATTTATTCACTTTTTATTCACTTTTTAATCCATAGGGTTAAATGTATAGATGGCAATCAGTATTTAGATTAGCTGTATCCTGTATGACGATTGGCATTATATCCTTAGTACTAGCAAGTTTTTTAATTTGTTTCAGAGTTTCCTGAATATTGTCCGATATAGCAAAACGTCCACCTTCAATATCCCTCTCCATTTTTTCATATATCTTGTAATAAGAGTAAGTTATTTCAGAGTTAAGTGAGATGCCAAGGATGCAATCATCGAATCCTTCTATTTTTAGGCTGTTTTTATTTGGTAACATAATGTCTACTATTGTTATTGCTTTCATTTTTATAAAAAGAAAAGTGCGATACATCTTACCATCAGCAACTCGAAATAATCGTCACAGCCGCTAAACTGAACAACTACGCCTCTAGAATGCTAGAATCGCCAACGGACAAAACGCATCGCACTTTATTTTATTTTTCCACCCATGATTTTCATCGCAATATCCAAGATATTTTGATCAATTGGTGCTTCATTAGATTCTTCTAATCCATCCAAGCCTTCGTGAAATTGGTCGTCTTCCATTTCGTCTTCTCCAAAAACATCAGGAACTAACTTCGCTAGCAACTCATCGCTAACCATAATGTCAATTCCTTCCATTACTGAAATAATCATTGCGTGAATAAAATTCATTTTTGTAACAGCCTCAATAAACCCATCATTTCCAGAAGAAAGAATTACATTTACTTGCAAATTCTCTTCATCAATTTCGGCATTATATTTACTGTCTAAAAGTATTCCACTTAAAAATCGGTCTCCAGATTTCCAGGTTTTTATCATTGTTTTAAAAACTTCGATTAATTCTACTTGCTGTTGTCCAGCTTCGTCTAATTCTAGCAAGTGATTAATAAGTATGCCGTCTTCATCAGGAACTGGAAAGAATAGAATGCAGTTGTTCTCTATCTCAGATGCTAATGGTAAAACAAAACCTTCAACATCTTCTTCGCTAATTTCTGCATGAGGTACGCATGGGTGAACGTGAAATCTATTCATTATTGTCTCCTTGGATCTTCGTAATTGTATTATACATGATTAATTGGTAACTAACAACTGAGAGTACAAGGTTGTTAGAGATGGGTCGTCTTGTGGTAACTCGTCAAAAGTTCCAAAATGTCGTACTGGTCCATTGTGAAAGATAGGTTGGGTCCAGGATTGTGGTTGGTGTATGTAGTAGGGGTGGGTCTCTAACTTCAACCAGTAACCAGCATCGGTATTACCACCTATAGATATAAGTGGAGGTGGATATCCACTAAATCTATATTCCCAACTTAATTTTTCTTTTTCTGTCATATTATATCTAATGTGTTTTTAGTTCTTTTTGCAACAAGTCCATACTTAGACCCGTATCGAGTACATGAGAATCTATAATAGTCTTTTATTTTTTGTTGATAGTCTTCATCAAAAGTATTAATATCTACTCGTCCTTCTAATACTTCTACAGCATCCTCTCGAAGTTGCATAACATCTTCTGGGACTCCTAGTATGTCGTCACCAATTTGCTCAGGACCTATCGCCTGTTGGGTAAAGAATGGACTCTGACTCGCCATATGCCTCCCTTAATGCCTTGACTAAATTATTCCTTTTGTCTTCATCTATATCATTCGATGGTATTTTAGACAAAACCTTTACATAAACTTTCCCCCCATTTAAAAAATCGGTTTTTATCTCGTAAGGTTTAAAAACGTCGTTTTTGGAGTTTAATTTAAGAGTGATATCTTTTCTATTGAATAACTTAATCGTAACCTCGTCTTCTGCCAAGATCTTGTCAATAGAGGCTTCAACATATGTATGTAGGTCTAATCCATCTTTAAGGATTCCTGTCTCTGATCGTGGATAGTCTATAACTAGGTAATGAGAACCTGTCCAAAGTGTGCCATCAGATTGGTACACTACATTTCCCTTGTCCCTTAGTCTAATTAAGGAATTCTCTTTGACATTCTTTGGTATTTTGACTTTCATCTTCTCAGTTTTTTGAAGGAATCCAGCTCCATCACACTTTTCGCAATTATCATAAGTTGATCCTTCTCCACTGCAATGCTCACATGTTGAGACGAATTGAGTAGTTGAGTTTTGACTCACCACTCTTTGTCCTGCACCGTTACACATAGTGCATTTCTTTTCTGTCCCTGTCTTTGAACCTTCAGACTTACAGTCCTTGCAGGCTAGAATTCTGTTTATCTTGTGTACTTTTTCGCTTCCAAAAATAGAGTCTGATAGCGAAATCCTCAATTGAGATTTTACATCTGGATTGATTCTTCGAGTGCGTTTTCTGGAACCTCCCCTGTTAAAAAAATTAAATATAGACTCTTCATGAGCGCCCCAGCCCCAAGCATTACCATTCCTGCTTGGTGGACCGTTCTCTCCAAATCTGTCAAATTCACTTTTCTTTTCAGGATTTTTTAAGATATCATATGCAGCAGATATTTCCTTAAACTTTTCTTCATCACCATCCGTCTTATCTGGGTGGTATTTTTTGCTTAAGTCTCTATATACTTTTTTAATATCATCTGAAGAAGCATCTTTGTTGACACCTAATACCTTGTATGGATTCA
>Ga0209657_1000281_pt1 | contig 34946 bp, 31 predicted proteins | sample SaaInlV_100m_DNA_FD_184650 | JGI IMG/M metagenome (GOLD analysis project Ga0209657, IMG submission 184650) | Marine microbial communities from expanding oxygen minimum zones in the Saanich Inlet - SI037_S3LV_100m_DNA (SPAdes) (version 2) | ecosystem: Environmental > Aquatic > Marine > Intertidal... | reverse complement strand
ACAAAAGTTCATATGATCCTTTATGGCTAAGAGAAAATTGCTACACAATAAAAAATAAAATTACATATGTTTCACCATACAAGCTTTGGGATAATTCATTACAGAATAATTTAAAATCAATTGAAATTGATTACGAAGAAATTATTGATTCAGAAGAAGGTTTAATAAAATGGTTAGAACTTTTACATTATACAGGAATAGCAATTGTTAAAAATGCACCAACAGAACAAAATTCTGCTTTTAAGGTTTTAAATAGAATTAGCCATACACGAGAAACTTTTTTTAAAACTCCATTTGAAGTAATAAATATTCCTAAACCAAATAATTCAGCTTATACAGCACATGCGTTACGAAATCATATGGATCTTCCATGGTTTGAAAATCCTCCAGGTTATCAATTTTTACATTGTTTAATAAATTCTGCTAAAGGTGGGAACTCTTCGGCAGTAGATGCGTTTGCTGTTGCAGATTACTTAAGAAAGAATGAAAAGGAAATATTTGATACTTTAGTTTCTGTTCCGCTTAAATTTAAAGATAAAGACTATACTCAGGAAGCACACAGAAGCTTTCATTCTCCTGCTATAACGCTAACTAAAGATGGGGATTATAATGATATAAGATTTAGTGTTGCTACAATGGATACATTAGATTGTAACCCAGAAATAATGGAAAAAGTCTACAAAGCACATCATCGATTTGGAAACCTTTTACATGATGAAAAATATCAAATTAATTTTAGGTTGGAGCCAGGAGATATATTTTCTTTTAACAATAGAAGACTTTTGCATGGTAGAACTGAATTTGATCCAAACTCAGGTCATAGACATTTGCAGGGATACTACATGGATCGAGATGAAATTATTGGAAGATTAAATTATCTAAAAAAATAATTTTATAAATTTTCAAATATTAAATTATTATTTCTCTTAAATTTGTTAAATTCAGACTTTGTTCTTATTGTATAATAATATTTTGTGATTTTTAAATTCTGAATCTTTTCATTTTTAATATAAGACTTATCTAATATTAGACAATCAATCTTCTTGTCATTCGATTTTTTTATGATTTCTTTTACACTTGTAGGAGGGCAAAAAGAAAAACCGACTTTGGCGTCTTTCTTAATTTTTTGTAGTTTGAAAATATTTTCATGCTTAAAAGAAATAAACACACACTTGGTAAATTTTGAAGTTTCCTTTAAAAGTTTTTTCAAAAGAAATTTTGAAAATATTGGTTTAATTTCAATGAAAAGAGTATGTTTATTATTTGCGGATTTAAGCAACTCTTTTAAAAGAGGAACTGGTTTACCTACCTTAGTGCTTATCTCATTTATTTTTGAATAATTTAGATTTTTAACACTTAAATTTTTTTTAAAAATTCTCTTTAATGTGAAATCATGAAAACAGATAAATTCATTATCTTTTGTAGCGTGAATATCTGTTTCAATACCATAACCTTTTTTAAATGATTGTTGGAATGATTTTAAAAGGTTTTCTTTAAAATTTTTATTAACTAAGCCTCTATGAATTAAATGCATTCTAGTTATCTATTTCGGCAAACGCACAAACTTTATTTCCATCTAGGTCTCGAAAGTAACAATAATAATCTCCAGATCTAATACCAGGGGCGCCTTCATCTTTTCCACCTAATTTTATTCCAGTATTATAAAAATTATTTACCAAATCTCTCGATTTAACTAAAAATGATATTTGAGTTCCATTTCCAAAGGTTGCCTTTTCTTTATTGACTGGGTTAGTCACATAGAATTCAACTTTATCAGGTTTGTTTTTTAATCCATAACCTGCATATTTTTCATTAGTAACAATCCTTTGTAATTCAATTGTATTAAGAAGAGTGTCGTAAAAATTTATTGCCTTATCAAGATTGTTAGTACCAACCATTACAAAACCAATCATATATTATTTCCAGCCTGTAACAGTTTTTACTTCAAGAAATTCTTCAAGACCCCACACTCCACCTTCGCGACCATTTCCAGATTGTCTATATCCACCAAATGGAGTTCCAGCATCTGCTGCATTACCATTTATATAAACACATCCTGATCTTAATTTTTGTGCAACCCTGTGAGCTTTAACTTTATCCTCAGTTTGTAAGTAATTTCCTAAACCATACGAGGTGTCATTAACTATTTGTATAGCTTCATCCTCAGTATCAAATGGAATAATTGATAATACTGGACCAAAGATTTCCTCTTTAGCAATTCTCATTTCGTTTGTAACGTCAGTAAATATTGTAGGTTTAATAAAGTAACCTTTGTTTAGTCCATTAGGGAGTTCAGGTCCACCTGCAGCTAATGTTGCCCCTTCTGAAATTCCACTTTCTATTAAACTAATAATTTTTTCATATTGTGTTTTTGAAATTACCGGACCAATGTGATCACCTTTTTTTGAAGCTTGATTAACTTGGATTTTATTTGCTTCATCAACCGCATCTTTGACAGCTCTTTCATAAATAGATTTTTCAACTAACATTCTTGTTGGAGCGTCACAAGATTGACCAGAATTGCTCATTACATTTCGAATACCATCTCTTACAGCATCTTTATAACTGTCAGCAAAAACAATATTTCCACCTTTACCACCTAGCTCTAAACAAACTCTTTTGATGGTATCTGCTGCATTTTTTGAAATTAATCTCCCAGCTCTTGTTGAGCCCGTAAATGAAACCATATCAATATCAGGATGACTAGAAATCTCTGAACCAACACCAGCCCCATCTCCGTTTACTAAATTAAAAACACCTTTTGGAAACCCGACTTCATCAATCATTTCAGCAAACAACATGCCTGAGATAGGTGCGATTTCTGAAGGTTTTAAAATCATGGTACAACCTGTTGCAAAAGCTGGGACTACCTTAAGCGCTATTTGATTAATAGGCCAGTTCCATGGAGTAATTAATCCACAAATTCCAATAGGTTCATAATAAATATGGTTGTTAGATTTTTTATCAAAGTGTTCATCAAATTGAAAATCTTTTAATCTTAAAATAAAATCTTCTAAGTGAGCTTGACCTGATGTTGTTTGAACATCACTTGACCAATCCATGGGAGCTCCCATTTCTAAAGAAATAGCTTCAGCCATTTCTCCAAATCTTTTTTTATAAACTGACAGTAATTTTTCCAAATAATTAATTCGTTCATCTTTAGTAGTTTCTTTCCAAGTCTCAAACGCAATTTGAGCTGACTTGACTGCTAGATCAGTATCTTCTTTTGAGCCTAAAGAAATCACTGCAAACGGATCTTCATTACAAGGATTGATTACCTCATAATCATTCTTTTTATGTGGGTTTACCCATTTACCATCAATATAGAATTTTCTTTTATCCAACATTTAATCTTAACTTACCATAATAATTATATTTCATATCCTTTTTCTTCAGGCTCATTGTCAGTAAGCTCTTCCGGAAATCCATTTGCTCTAAAATCTATTTTGTTAATATCTTCCATTCTTTTGACAATCATTGATGACCAGGCTCTTGAACCATATTTTTTTTGACCATCTTTAAAAATTTCAACAACTTTTGGTGAAATCTCTAATGGAACACCTAATTTTTTTGCAAGATCATCAAACAAACCTGTATCTTTCAATACCAAATCCATTGTAAAATTTATATTATAAGAACCATTTAAGATAACTTGGCTTTCAGTTTCATGAACAAAAGAGTTTCCAGATGAGACGGCAATTCCTTTAAAAGCTTTAGCAAGATCTAAATTTGATTTTTTAGCGACAGTCCATGCTTCACCAAGAGCAACTAGATGAACGGATGCTAAATAATTAGTTATAACTTTTAAAATTGTAGCACTACCTAATTCTCCAGTATGCAATATCTTTCTACCCATAACTGTTAATGCAGGTAAAATTTTATCAAATGCTTTTCTTGATCCACCAACAAAAATTGCAATATTACCTGTAGCAGCTCTATGACATCCTCCACTTACAGGCCCATCTAATGGAATTGCTTTTTTTACAATTATTTTTTTACTAATTCTTTTGATTTCAGCTTCATCAGTCGTGCTCATTTCTAACCATATTTTATTTTCAGATAATCCGTTGATTACACCATCATCAGCTTCCATAACCTCAGCACATATTCTAGGAGAGGGTAAACATGTGATAATTAAATCAACTTTTTCAGCAAGTTCTTTTGCTGAATTTGCAACCTTGGCACCCAAATCTTTAAATGATTTCGTAAGATTTTCATCTAAATCCCTTACTGTTAAATCAAAGTTATTTCTCAACAAACTACCTGCTAGCTTGCCTCCAACATTTCCCAAACCAATAAAACCAACCTTCATTAATATCTCCTTAATTTTGATGAATATTTAGACACTAATGTTATATTTGTTTTTAAATTTATGCACTCTGTAAAAATTGAACCTAAATATACAAATCTATCTAATCCAAGAGTAGGATTAATCGCATTAGCTACTGATTTTAGAATAGAGAAAGATTTTATAAGTGTCATTAAAGATCAAAACATAGATTTTTTTGTTAACAGGATTCATTGTTATTTTCCTTTAACAAGTGAGAATTTAATAAAGATGTCTAGTACCGTTACAGAGATATCAGGGGATATTTTACCTAACGAGAAATTAGATTGTGTAGTTTATGGATGCACTTCAGGAACTATCGCTGCTGGCTACGAAAATATTAAAAAAAAGGTTAATATAGCTAAACCGGAAGCAGAAGTTACCACACCAAGCACAGCCGCAATTAATGCTTTAAAAAAAATGAAAGTAAAAAAAATTGCAATCTTCACTCCTTATTCAAAAGTTTTAAATGATGAGGTAATTGATTATTTTAAAAGTGAAAACTTTGAAATTTCTTCAAATGCTTACTTTGATATTTTAAGTGATTTGGATATTGGTAAAGTTGATGAAGATTACCTATATGAAACTTTATCAAAAATGGATTTAGGAGATGCAGAAGCACTTTTTATTTCTTGTACAGCATTACCAGCCTTATCCATTATTGAAAAACTTGAAAAAAAATTAAACAAAGTAGTTTTATCTAGTAATCAAGTTCTAATTTGGGACACACTACAGTCAATTGGAAAAAAAGATTCAATTGAAGGTTTTGGAAAATTATTTAAGAATTAAATCTATGGATTTTACAAAAGAAGAATATCAACAAAGATTAAAAAAAGTTCAAAAAATGATGCACGAAAAAGGCATCGAACTATTAATCTCACATGATACAAATAATTTAAATTACTTAACGGGTTATGATGCGTGGTCATTTTATTATGCTCAATGTGCAATAGTCCATGTTGATGCTGAAGAACCATTATGCTTTGTAAGAGCACAAGATGCAGGTGGAGCATATATCAAAACATATTTAAAAAATGAAAATATTATTGTTTATGATGAAAATTATATTCATACGTGGCCAAAGCACCCTTATGATTATCTGGTTCAGATAATTAAAGAAAGAAAGTGGGATAAACTTTCTGTGGGTGTAGAAATGGATGCTCATTATTATACAGCTTTTTGTCACGAAAAAATTAAACAAGGTTTACCAAATGCTAAAATTGTAGACAGCGATAGACTTGTCAACTGGGCAAGATTAGTAAAATCTGATGCTGAAATTGGCTATATGAAATCTGCCGCATTAATATCTCAAAAAGGAATGAAGACTGCAATGGAAGTGATTAATCCTGGCGTTAGACAATGTGATGCAGTTGGGGAAATTCAAAAATCATTATTTTATGGAACAAAAGAGTTTGGGGGAGAGTATTCAAGTATTGCAACTTTACTTCCAACAGGAAAAGGAACTTCAGCTTCACATTTAACAGCTAACCAAGATAAATTTGTAGAAGGTGAGGCTACCATTATTGAATTATCAGGGGTTTACAAAAGGTATCATGCACCAATGGCAAGAACAGTATTACTTGGAAAACCCGATCAATTAAAAATTGATACTATGAAAAAAACTATTGAAGCATTAGAAACTGGAATTAGCGCGATAAAACCTGGAAATACAGCTGATGATGTTGCTCAAGCATTTTGGGGAATATTGGATAAATATGGAATAGATAAAAAATCTAGAACTGGTTATTCAATTGGAATTGGCTATCCACCTGATTGGGGAGAACATACTCTTAATATATATAAAGGAGATATGACTGTCCTAGAACCAAATGTTTGTTTTCATATGATCGCAGTAATGCAGTTTGGAGATTGGGGCGTAGAAGCATCCGAAGCTATCAGAGTTACAGAGAATGGAAGCGAATTATTTTGTAATATGAGCAAAGAATTGCATATTAAATAAATTACTTGATTATCAATCTAACAAATGTTTTAAAGTCGTATGGGTAATGATCACTTTGTAAGATTCGAGAATGTTGATAAAAGTTATGACGGTAAGCAACTTGTTGTTAAAGGTTTAGATTTAGATATTGCTGAAGGTGAGTTTGTAACGATGCTTGGGCCATCGGGTTCTGGTAAAACAACTTGCTTAATGATGTTAGCTGGATTTGAAACCCCAACTAACGGACAAATTTATTTAGATAATAAAGTTATCTCAGATATTCCACCTCACAAAAGAGGAATAGGAATGGTATTTCAAAACTATGCTTTGTTTCCCCATATGACAGTTTATGAAAACTTAGCATTCCCATTAAGAGTAAGAAAAATTCCAAAAGATGAAGCTGATAAAAAAGTTGATAAAGCATTATCAATGGTATCGCTTCAAGGCTTTGAAGCTAGAATGCCAATGCAATTATCAGGCGGACAACAACAAAGGGTAGCTGTCGCAAGATCGTTAGTGTTTGATCCACAATTAGTTTTGATGGATGAACCTCTTGGTGCCTTGGATAAAAATTTAAGAGAAAGCATGCAGTATGAAATTAAACATATTCACGAAAGCATTGGTGTAACAGTTGTATACGTAACACACGATCAAACTGAAGCTTTGACGATGTCTAATAGAATTGCGGTTTTTAATGACGGAAAAGTTCAACAACTTTCTAGTCCTGATGAATTATATGAGAGACCTGTTAATTCTTTTGTTGCAGAGTTCATTGGAGAAAACAATACTTTTGCAGGAGAAGTATCTGATGTTTCGGGTGATAAATGCAAAGTTAAACTAACTTCAGGTTCAGAAATTTTAGCAAATCCAATTGTTGCAAAAGCAAAAGGGGACAAAACTACAATATCTCTTAGACCTGAAAGAGCATTGATTGATCCAGAAACTAAAATGGATAACAATCACAAAGGTAAAATTGAAGAAGTAATATATCACGGTGACCACACAAGATTAAGAGTAGATCTATTAGGTAATAATCAATTTATTCTAAAAGTTCCAAATAGTTCAAGCAGAATGGATATCAAAGCAGGCAAAGAAATTAATATTGGCTGGAACAGTGTCGACTGCAGAGCTTTAGATCCTAAGTAATCACTGAAATTATTCCCAATAAATATAAGACAAAATAGCCATAATCAGCTGTTGACTATGCTATTCTATATTGTTTTAGTATCACTTTATAAAATAAAAACGTTAACGTTAAATAGGAGAATACATGAAAAAAATAAGTAAATTATTACTTGCTCTTTCTTTTGTGCTTTCTGTAACAACTTCAGCATTTGCAGTTACTGTAGTGTCTTGGGGTGGAGCTTACACAGAGTCACAAAAATTGGGTTACGGTGATCCTACAGCAGCGAAACTTGGAATACCTGTAAACTGGGTAGATTACACTGGTGGATTATCAGAAATTAAAGCTCAAAAAGAAGCTGGAAAAATAACTTGGGACATTATCGATGTGTACGCAAAAGATACTATCGTTGGATGTGACGAAGGTATTTTCCATGAATTCGATTTTGACAAAGACTTCGCACCTGCTCCAGATGGAACACCTGCAAGTCAAGACTTCTTTACTAGTATGCCTTCAAAATGTGCAGTTGGAAACATTCTGTACTCTTGGAACTATGCTTACAATGATGCAACAATTGGTGATAAAAAACCAAGCACATTGAAAGATTTTTTTAACACTAAAAAGTTCCCTGGTAAGAGAGCTCTTTACAAAGGTGCAATGTCTAACTTAGAAATTGCTATCACTGCAGACGGTGTAAACCCTGGTAAAGGTTCTGACTTAACTTACAGAAAACTTGATGCTGATGGTGGAATTGATAGAGCTATGAACAAACTTAAAGCTTTATGTGAAGATCCAAATGGCGGATGTGTATTCTGGAATGCTGGAGCTCAACCACCAGAACTACTTGCTAACGGTGAAGTAGTAATGGCTACTGGTTGGAATGGTAGATTCTTTAATGCGCAAATGGAAGGAACTCCACTTGTACAAGTATGGGATGGACAAATTCTTGACTATGAATACTTTGCATTAGTTAAAGACGGTCCAGGTTACGCTGACGGTTCAGCTTTGAAAGTACTTAGAGAAATGACTAGCTCAGAAGGTTTAGCTGGAAGTGCTAAGTACATTGCATACGCGCCTTGGAGAAAATCTTCAATCGCAGTTATGGAAGCTGGAGAGCCTTGGTTTAAAGATGGTAAGACTAACATGGTACCACATATGCCAACAGCACCTGCTAACACAAAAAGATATATCCTTATGAACCCTGAGTTTTGGGCAGATAACCAAGACGAAATTGGTGAAAAATGGGAAGCTATGAAAGCTGGTCTATAATTTAGTTTTATAGATTAATATTTTATACTATATTGAAAGGGCAGTTATTTATAACTGCCCTTTTTTATTATGAGCAAAGAACAAATATTATCATCTGACGGATTACCTTTAGAGGTTAGCTTAAAAAAAGCTGAACGAAAAAATAAACTCAAAGCTGTCGCTCTCGTTGCTCCATTGTTTTTATTTATTTTAATAATTTATATATTTCCAATTGGAGATATGCTCTTTAGAAGTGTTGATGATCGAATGATCACTAAAATGCTTCCTAAGACATTTGCCGCAATGGAAAAATGGGATGGCCAAGATTTGCCTGAAGAGCCAGTTTACAAAGGTCTTTATGAGGATTTATCTTATTTAAAGAAAACTAAAACCTACGGTAAAATTATAGCTAGATTAAATTATGAAAAAGGTGGCTTTAGTAGCTTAATTAAAAAGACAGTTAGAAAAATTAATAAATTTGAAGAAGGTAATTATAAAGAGCAATTTATCAAAGTTCATAAAAGATGGGGCGAAAGTGAATACTTGGTAGCTCTAAAAAATACAGCTCCAAACTGGTCTTATGCCAAATATTTAAAAGGTATAGATAGAAAATTTGATCAAGATAGAAATATAATTCAAGTTCCAGAGGATAGAAGAATACATAAAACTTTATGGCTAAGAACATTAAACGTAGCTTTTTGGGTTACCATATTCTGCTTTATTCTTGCTTATCCAATATCACACTTATTAGCGACACTACCTATGAAATACAGTAATTTACTAATGATTTGCGTGCTACTACCATTTTGGACATCCTTATTAGTAAGAACTTCTAGTTGGATGGTATTACTTCAACAGCAGGGACCCATAAATGATTTAATTGTTTGGATTGGCTTAGCCGCCGATGATAACAGGCCAGAGCTGATGTATAATGTAATAGGGACTTTTGTTGCAATGACACAAATATTATTACCTTTTATGGTTTTACCATTGTATAGCGTAATGAAAACTATATCTCCTAGTTTGATGAGAGCTGGAAAATCATTAGGTGGCACACCACTTGTATCTTTTGTTAAAATTTATTTTCCATTAACAATTCCTGGAATTGGTGCTGGATGTTTATTAGTATTTATTTTAGCAATAGGATATTACATTACCCCTGCATTAGTAGGAGGAGCAAGTGGATCATTAATTAGTAATACAATTGCTTATCATATGAAGAGTTCACTAGACTGGGCGTTTGCATCTGCCCTTGGAACTATGCTGCTAGTTGGAGTACTTACCATTTATTGGATTTATAACAAACTTGTTGGAATAGATAATATTAAATTAGGATAGATTTTTATGGCATTACCAAAACATACGCAATTGAATTACAGAATTTGGCATTACACATACTTGTTCTTTTGCGGTTTAGTTTTCTTCTTTTTGATAGCACCATTATTTGTAATATTACCACTTTCATTTAATGCTGAGCAATACATTCACTTTTCTGCAAAAATGTTAGCGCTTGATCCTGAAGGGTTCTCTCTAAGATGGTACGAAGATATGATTTATGGGACTAAAAACCCATGGGGGCTCGCTACTAAAAATAGTTTAATTATTGCTTTCTTTGCAACAATTGGATCAACTATTCTTGGAACTGTTGCTGCATTAGGTTTAAGCAGTAGATATATGCCATATAAAGCTGCATTCATGGCTTTACTAATTTCACCCATGATTGTTCCTTTAATCATTTCAGGTACAGCAATATTTTTCTTCATGGCAAAAGTTGGCTTAGCCGCAACTCATACAGGAATTATATTATCACATATAATCTTGGGAACTCCATTTGTAGTAATCACGGTTACTGCAACATTAACTGGTTTTGATCATAGTGTAACACGTGCTGCAGCAAGTTTAGGAAGTAATCCTGTAAACACATTTATGAAAATTACATTACCATTAATTATGCCAGGGGTTATTTCGGGAGCCTTGTTTGCTTTTGTGACTTCATTTGATGAAGTTGTAGTTGTACTATTTTTAGCTGGATTAGAAAACACTACTATTCCAATTCAAATGTGGGTAGGATTAAGAGAACAATTAAGCCCAACTATTATGGCAGTTGCGACATGTTTGATTATTATGTCTACTTTAATCTTGGTTAGTGCAGAGCTTTTAAGAAGAAGGTCTGAGAGACTAAGAGGAATTAATAGATAATTAATTTACTTAATTATATTTTTTCAATATAAATTTTCTTTCAAAATTAAAATATGAATATTAAAAAAGTTGTAGTCATTGGATCAGGAACTATGGGAAGCGGAATAGCTGCTCATTTATGTAATGCAAATGTACCTGTTACATTGTTAGACCTTACAACTGAAATTTCTGAAAAAGCGAGAGATAGGATATTTAAATCAAAACCTCCACTGCTATTAGATAAATCACAAATTGAAAATATTAAAATAGGAAATATTAATGATAATTTTGATGTAGTTAAAGAAGCTGACTGGATAGTTGAAGCTGTAGTTGAGAGGATTGATATTAAGCACAATATTTATGAAAAAATATTTAAAGATAGAAAAGCAGGAGCGATTGTTTCATCGAATACATCATCTATTCCAATTAAAGTTTTGTCTGAAAAATTAACATCAGAAGAAAAAAAAGATTTTTGTATCACTCACTTTTTCAATCCTGTTAGATACATGGGTCTGTTAGAGATTGTTAAAAATGAAAATAATGATTTAGCTAAAATCAACTCTTTAAAGAAATTTTGCGAAGTGGAGCTTGGAAAAGGAGCAATTGTTTGTAATGATACCCCAGGATTTTTAGGAAATAGAATAGGTGTTTTTGCAATGCAAGTTGCAATGACCGAAGCTTTTAAAATTAAACTCAGTATCGAAGAAGCAGATGCAATTTTTGGTAGACCTATGGGAATTCCAAAAACAGGTGTTTTTGGCCTTTATGATTTAATAGGAATTGATTTAATGGCAGATGTTCTCAAAAGTTTTATTAAGGAATTGTCAGCAAATGATCCTTTTCAAGAAGTTGCTAAAGAAATCCCTCTTGTCAAAAAGTTGATTGAAACAGGTTATACTGGTCGAAAAGGTAAGGGCGGTTTTTATAGAATGAACAAAACTGGCGCAACTAAGGTTATGGAAGCAATTAATCTTGAAACTGGTGAGTTTTCAAAAAGTCAAAAAATTAATATTGGATCTGAAATGGTTGATTTAAATTCTTTGATTTCAAGAGATGATAAATTTGGTGAATATGCTTGGGCTGTTATTTCAAAAATTATAAAATATTCATCATCTTTAGTGCCTGGAATTACTAAAGATTTTAATGACATAGATGAAGCAATGAGATTAGGCTTTAATTGGACTAAAGGCCCGTTTGAAATGCTAGAGGAAATTGGTGTTGAAAACTTTTTTAATAAAATAGATTCATTTGAAGGAAATGAGTTTCTAGAAAATTTATCTAAAAATAAAAATCAAGATTTTTATGGCTCTAGACAAAAGTATACTGAAATTGAAACATTAGGAAAAGTTAAAAAGAAAGCAATCAGTGTTGATGGAAATAACTCAGCCCAGATTTATCGTTTTAATGATTACAATATTGTTGAGTTTATAACTAAAGCTAATGCACTTGATTATGACTCAATGGATGCTCTTAAAAAAGCAACTGACAAACCTTTGATCATTATTAACGAGAGTATGCAGTTTTCTGCTGGAGTAAATTTAACCTACACGATGGATTTTGCAAACAAAGGTGATTTAAAATCAATTGAAAAATTTATTAAATACTTTCAAGAAACATGTAAACTCTTAAAATATTCTGAACATCCAGTAATCTCAGCTCCTTCTGGCTTAACTCTTGGTGGTGGATTTGAAGTAATGGTTCAAAGTAATTTTGTAGCTTCCCACACAAATATTGTTGTCGGTTTAGTTGAAACTATTGTTGGATTAATTCCAGCTGGAGGGGGGTGTAAAGAAATGTTGGCTAGATGGCTTGATACTGAAGAGGCTAAAAAAGATCCTAATTATGCACCTCTTAAAGTGTTTGATATAATTGGATACGGCAAAACGGCCACTTCACCAGTTGAGGCAGAACCTATGAAGTATTTAAAACCTGAAGACAAAAAAATTATGAATAGAAATAGTTTGCTTGAGGTTTCAAAAGAAATTTTAAATAATAATAAAAACTTTAAAGCTCCATTAGAGACAAAATTTAATCTTCCAGGAAAAACAGTTCTTCCTGAAATGAATAAGATTTTAGATAAATTATATAATGACAAGGTAATCCTAGATCATGGTTTAAAAGTAGCACAAGAACTAGCCCATGTAGTAAGTGGTGGAGACACTTCAATTGACAAAGCATTATCAGAAGATGATTTATATAAATTAGAATTAGATGCTTTCATGAGATTAATTGAGACCAAAGAAACTCAAGATAGAATTAAGCATACACTTGCAACAGGCAAACCTTTAGTTAATTAATTTTATCTAAACATTTTAATTGTATTTATAAAATCAGGTCTAAGGACATATTCAGATCTATGAGAATATCTAATTTTTTCTAAAACTTTAATACCATAAATAACTTTTCCAATAGGAGTATATTCGCCTTCAAATAATGGCTCATCATCAAGAATAATAAAAAACTGACTATCTTCAGTATCATATTTTAAAGATCTTGCTAAACCAACTGTACCTCTTTCAAAATTAAATTCAGCGTCAACCTCTGATTTAATAGTACCAAAACCTGATTTTCCAGTTCCAATTCTTCCGTAATCTAATTGATCTTTTTTACCAAACTCAAGATCTCCAGCTTGAACTAGTTTATCTTTAATTACTCTGTGAAAAGCAACATTATCATATGCTTGTAAATTAATTAATTTTTTAAATCTCCCGACTCCATTTGGAGATATTTCAGGATAAAGTTCAATGATAACATTTCCACATTCAGCATTAAGCACAACAATATTTTCTGGTTTTGAATAATTAATTTTTTGAGGATCAAAATTTTTTACAAACAGACATTTATTTTTTATTAGTATTGTAAAACTTAGAGCAAAAATTCCTAATAATATTAGAAATATTAAAATTAACTTTTCATGTAGAGAGGCTTTAACTTTTTTAATCATGTCTTAAATACAAATGTGCTATCAATTTCTTTTAATTTATCTTTTATAAATTTGATTTTTTTATTAAGAATTTTATCATTTGAATTTTTATAATTTCCCATAATTAAATGCGAGTATACTTCTGCCATATCCTCAGATGGAATTGTCATTGAGTATTCAGTAAAAAAACCGTTTGTTTTTTTATAGGTTTCAAGACCTAATTTCTTTGAACAAGTGGAGCAATCTGCATATTTAAAATTTGGCTGATTAAACTTTTTCCATTCTTCTTCATCAAATAAATCTTTAAAACCATCGTTAATAATATGAAATAATTCATGGTGAATTACTCGTTCAAAATACTTTTCATTAAATTTTAGATCTATAATTAATGTTTTCATTACATGATCTGGAATTCCGGCTGTATTTATTCCTGAAATAGATAGGTTTTCACACATTACAATATATTTAAGATTAATTATTTTTAAAAATTCTTTTGAATATCTGCTCAAATTTTTAGATATAGTTTGATATTTTTTATCGTAAGTTTTTTTGTTAGAATTTATGCAAGAAATGTTTTTCTGAACCCCAAGTCTAAAAGGCTTGGCTGCATAAAAATATTTCAGTTTATTCGTAGTTTTTAATTCATAGATTTCTAAATTTGGTATTTTGATTAGATTGTAAATAGAATTAGCTTTTACAGGTGTTATTAAAAAAAATAATATTAAAACAAGCTTAAAAATCCTCATATGCATAATTTAGATGATATTCGATTTAAAAAGAATGTGGTACATTTTGTTTATAAATGAAAAAAGAACGTAATAAAAACCCAGTTCAACCCGTGAGTGGAACAAAAGTTCCAAGGTTTGCAGGCCCATCAACTTTCGCAAGATTACCAGAGCTAAGAGATGTTGAAAGTTGTGATGTTGCAATTGTCGGAGTACCATTTGATGCTGGCACAAGTTATAGACCTGGGGCAAGATTTGGCCCACAAAGTATTCGTCAGGCTTCAAGACATTTAAGAACTAATTATCATCCAAGTTATGACGTGGAACCTTTTAAAGTTCAACAAGTTGCAGATGCTGGAGATATTACCTGTAACCCATTTAGTATTGATGAAGCTATAAAACAAATTGAAGCTGGGGCAACAGATTTATTAAATAAAGTAGGTGGTATAATTAGTTTAGGTGGTGATCACACAATAGCAGTTCCACTTCTTAGAGCGATTAATAAAAAATGTAATGGACCAGTTGCCTTAGTCCACTTTGATGCTCACCTCGATACTTGGGATACTTATTTTGGAGCACCCTATACACATGGAACTCCATTTAGAAGAGCAAGAGAAGAAGGTTTGTTTTTAGATGATGCTTCAATGCATGTTGGGATTAGGGGTCCACTTTATAGTAGGGATGATATTAAAAATGATGAAAGTTTTGGATTTAAGATAATTCATTGTGATGAATTTCAAACAGAAGGTACTGATAAAATTGCAGAAAGAATAAAAAAAAGAGTAGGTAACAATCCTTTATATTTATCAATAGATATAGATGTTTTAGATCCAGCTTTTGCTCCTGGAACAGGCACACCAGAAATTGCTGGCATGACTACAAGAGAGATGGTTAATGTTTTAAGAGGACTTTCAGGATTAAATTTAGTTTCTGCTGATGTGGTTGAGGTCTCACCAGCATATGACCATGCTGAAGTTACATCATTGGCGGCTGCAACAATTGTTTACGAATTAACAAATTTATTTGCAAAATCATAAAGAAAGGATAGTTTCTCAAAATGCTAGATAAGAAAAAATTTTATATAAATGGTGAATGGGTTTCTCCAAAAAAACCTAATGACTTAAAAGTAATAGATCCTTCAACAGAAGAAGAATGCGCAGTAATATCTTTAGGTGGAGTTGAAGATGTAAATGACGCTGTAGTTGCAGCAACAAAAGCTTTCGAGACTTGGGCATTTTCTTCAAAAGAAGAAAGATTAGAATATTTAGAAGCCCTGTACGTTGTGTATAAAAAAAGATGGGCTGAAATGGCCAAAGCAATAACTCTTGAAATGGGAGCACCAATTGATTTTTCAACTCAATTACAAGCTGGAACTGGAGCAAGTCATATAAAATCTTATATAAAAGTTTTAAAAGAATATACATTTGAAGCAAAATTAGGTGAACATGCTCTTAATAATAATATTTTACATGAGCCAAAAGGAGTTTGTGCATTAATAACTCCGTGGAACTGGCCAATGAATCAAACTTGTCTAAAAGTGATTCCAGCGATTGCAGCAGGATGCACAATGGTACTTAAACCGTCTGAGATAGCTCCTTTATCTTCAATGATATTAGCTGAAATGATTGATGAAATAAAATTACCAAAAGGTGTTTTTAATTTAGTTAATGGAGATGGAGCAGTTACAGGAAACGCTTTAACAAGTCACCCAGATATAAATATGATATCATTTACTGGCTCAACTAGAGCTGGAGCTTTAATTTCTCAGAATGCAGCTAAAGATTTTAAAAGAGTAAGTTTAGAGCTTGGAGGAAAAGGAGCAAACATTATTTTTAAAGATGCTGATGCTGAGGCTGTTGAAAGAGGAGCACTAAGATGTTTTAGAAATACAGGACAATCTTGTAATGCTCCAACAAGAATGTTGGTTGAAAAATCAATGTATGATGAAGCAGTTGAAAGAGTTAAAAATTTTGCTAATTCTATGAAAGTTGATGTTGCAGCAAAGGAGGGTGATCATATAGGTCCAGTTGTTTCAAAAACTCAATTTGATAAAATTCAATCATTAATTCAAGTTGGAATTGATGAAGGTGCAAAATTAGTTGCTGGTGGAACGGGTAAACCAGATGGTTTAGATAAAGGATATTTTGTTAAACCAACAGCTTTTGCTGATGTAAATAATCAAATGCAAATTGCAAGAACAGAAATTTTTGGGCCAGTGTTATCGATTATACCGTTCGAGACAGAAGAAGAAGCAATCGCGATTGCAAATGATACACCTTATGGACTTTTAAATTTTATTCAAACTCAAGATCAAGAAAAAGCAAACCGAGTTGCAAGAAAACTTAGATCTGGAATGGTTGATATTAATGGTGCTGGGTTAGCACCTGATGCACCTTTTGGTGGTTACAAACATTCAGGAATTGGTCGTGAAGCAGGAAAATTAGGGCTTGAAGAATATCTTGAAGTTAAAGCAGTTAGCGGTTGGAACGAATAATCTCAAATAATTGAAAACTATACTTATTTCGTGATCATAATAGGTTTTTTTACATTAATTAAGTAATTATATACACATATTAGTATTTTTTTTGTTTACAGTTATTATTGAAAGTACATACTGTCGCAGAATAGGAAGATGTAATTAAAGATTACTTCAACTTGTAACAAAAAAAAGGGAGAAAAATATGAGTAGATCGTCAAAACTCTACAACTCAGATTTAGCTCCAACTCCAAAAGCTAAAAAAAATTGGGGATGGTTCGAAATCTTTAACGTGTGGGCAAATGATGTTCAAAGTTTATTTGGTTATACTTTGGCAGCATCTTTATTCTTAGCGTCAGGACTAAATGGTTGGGCTGTATTTGCTGCATTAATTCTTGCAGGATTTTTTATTATGTGGCTCGTGAATTTATCAGGTAAACCAAGTGTAAAACATGGAATTCCATATCCAGTATTCGCTCGTGTCAGTATGGGTGTTTTTGGAGCAAACTTTCCAGCAATGGCTAGAGGCCTTGTTGCAATGTTTTGGTATGGAGCACAAACTTATGCAGCATCAACTGCTGTAGCACTTTTAATCACTGGAATTACAGGAATGGAAGGCGAAGTTATGTTTCTTGGTATGACAGGTGTAATGTGGGTTTCATTTATATTTGTATCAGCATTCCAAGTTTATTTATTTTGGCAAGGTGTAGATCTTGTTAAAAGATTCTTAAACTTTGCTGGTCCTGCTGTTTATGCAGTAATGATACTTTTAATGCTAGTTATTTGGGCTAAAGCTGGTGGAGGGTTATTTTCTGAGGTTGGAACTATATTCTCTGGTGGTGAAAGATCTGGTGGTTTCGAAGGTTTGGGATCATTTGGAGCTTTCTTAGCAGTATTTTCAATTATGGTTGGATATTTTGCAGCTGTAGTAATCAATTTTGGTGACTTTGCTAGATTTGTTAAAAATGAAGACGAAATGAAAAAAGGTAACCTATGGGGATTAGTAGGAAACGTAATTTTATTCTCTTTCATTACTTTAATGATTACTGGTGGAACAATTGCCATTTTTGGTGAGTATGTTTCAAGTCCAACAGAAATGGTTGCGAAAGTTGACAACTTAGGTTTAACAATTATTGCCGCATTTGCTTTCTTTGCTGCAACAGTTGGAATTAACATGGTTGCAAACTTTATACCTCCTGCGTATGACTTAGCGAACTTAATGCCTAGTAAAATCAATTTTAAAACTGGTGGACTAATAACTGCTGGTTTTGGTTTTGTAATTGGTGGAATGTGGGTTGCTGTTATTACTCAAATGGGTTTATTTCCATTTGTTAATACTTTAGGTGCAATTCTTGCTCCAGTATTTGGTATTATGATTACTGATTACTACATAATTAAAAAAGAAAAATTAGATGTTGATGCATTGTTTGATGCTAGTAAAAAAGCTAAGTATCATTACAATGGTGGCTTTAACCATAAAGCAATTTTAGCTTGGGTACTTTCAGGTTATATTGCTGTTGGTACTGTTTGGCCAAACATTTTAATTTTAGGTTTAGGTGACTTCTTCGCTAACTTAGGTGGCGGTGGAGGTTATGCTTGGATAATTGGAGCATCTTTAGGTGCTGCAGTTCATCTAGCAATATCTAAAAAATAAAAAGTAAATTACAATAAAGCCCGTTGCAGAAATGTTGCGGGCTTTAGTATTTTAAAACTATTTCTTCTTTATCAAAATTTTTAATAACAAGGTTGTCACCAGATCCTTTTCTATCAACAACCAAGAAATTCATATCCTCAGTAGAGATTAAAGGAAAATGCCATACATCTGCATTGTAATTAACACCTATGCCAGGCGGAACAATGAATGACTCAACTTTATTTAAATCAGGTTTGTCACCTGCAGGTGCAACAAACGCTAAAAAGGTAGTTGGCTTCATTGGAATAAATGCTTGGCTACCTAAAGGATGTTTTTCCATCATATCTATTTTCATAGGAAAAGTTCTTTTAAGGGCTGAAAAAATACAAATAGTTGTCTCTCCATTATCCTTAGAGGTATTAAGATTAGCTATGCCATCAAATCTTTTTGCAAAGCCTTCATTTATTTCTATTGGATTGATACCATCTGTTGCAATCATATCTCCAAACTTAGAAAAATTTTCTTTAGTGATTTCTTTTGGGGTAATTGTAATATTCATTATTTAGCTTTACCAAAAATTCTAAATCTAGAAATACCTCCATCAGGGAAAATATTAATCTTAATAAAATTTATTTTATCATTCTTCATTAATTTATTTTTAAACACATGTGTTTTGTTAGCTTTTAAAGAAGTTTTTTTCATCAATGTTTTCCACTTATTAGAGTTTTTAACAATTGAAGATGAAGATTTTTTAGTCGGTATATAAGCTGCCTGTAAAGAGCAATGACTTGGAAAGTTTCCTTTAAAATGATGAGTTGATATTTCAATTTTATCAATTTTTTCACCATCAATAGAATTTAATATAAGCCAATCAAACCCTTTATCTCTTCTTCTTCTAGTTTCCCAGCCATCTCCCATATTTTTTGCTTTTCCTGGTGCTAAAATATTTTCTGCCTTACCAAAATGTTCATTATTACAAGCAATAACTGATGCGCCATCTAAAAGAGATGCAAGGTTAATAGTTTTATTTGTAAAATTATTATTTTCTTTAGATATACTTCCATAAAGTCTTAGTCTTGCGACACCTCCATCTGGAAATATATTTAATTTAATATGTGTAAAAACTGATTTGGATGAAGTTTTAAAAATATGTGGACTATTTGCTTTAGTTTTTTTTTTACTTACTAAAGTTTTCCACTTAAATTTTTTGGTATTATTTGGTTTTGAATTACAACCTTCGATAGAAATCATTGAAGGTTGATTTCCATTAAAATGAGATGTGTCAACATTAACTTTTAAAATGGAACCAGGTTTACCTAATTTAATAATTAAATAATCATGTCCAGGAGTTCTTTTTCTTCTCGACTCCCAACCATCCATCCATTTACCATTTTTATCAAACAATCCGTCCTTAAATACAGGTGTAGAGGGGTCAATAATTCTGTTAGCAGATGCAAAAAAATCATCTGTTCTAAATATTACTTTTGATCCCAACCTTGGTTGCGCTAGATCAATTAATCCGTTTGTAAATATTATTTTTTTTGACATTATTTAGAATAGTTTTTAATCCAATGTTTAGCGATATCAACTCTTTTACATATCCATACATCTTTATGTTTTTTAATATAGTCTATAAATTTTTTCAAAGCTTGCACTCTCCCAGGCTTGCCAATTATTCTACAATGTAATCCTACAGACATCATTTTTGGGTTAGTTTTACCTTCCTCATACAATGCATCAAAACTGTCTTTTAAATAGGAATAAAAATGATCACCAGTGTTAAAACCTTGATTTGTTGCAAACCTCATATCGTTATTATCAAGTGTATATGGAATGATTAGTTGTCGTTTATTCTTTCTTGTCTCCCAATAAGGCAAATCATCACTGTATGAGTCGCTATCATATAAGAAACCTCCATCTTCAAACACTAAATCTCTAGTATTGGGACTACATCTTCCTGTGTACCAACCTAGAGGTCTTTTACCAAATATTTTTTTATGAGTTTCAATTGCCATTTTCATATGTTTTTTTTCTTCAGACTTTTTAATGTTTTGATAATCAATCCATCTCCATCCATGAGAGGCTACTTCGTAATTTGAACTCATTAGAGCTTTACATACTTGAGGATTTTTTGCCAAAGCCATTCCAACTCCAAAAATTGTAACTGGAATTTTTTTTTCTTTAAATATTTTATGTAATCTCCAAAATCCTCTTCGAGAGCCATATTCATAAAGAGACTCCATGTTAATATGCCTGCCTCTAACTGGTTGTGCCCCTATAATCTCAGATAAAAAAACTTCTGAATGTTTGTCATCATTTAAAACACAATTTTCAGCACCTTCTTCATAGTTTAAAACTATCTGTACAGCTATCTTTGCATTGTTAGGCCATTTAATCTTTTTATCTTTGGCACCATACCCAATCATATTTCTTGGATCTTTTTTAGACATGTTAAATTTATAATTTACTTTGTATTGGTTAACAATTTATTAATTTGAAACAGACTCTACCTTAATACCATCTAGCAAGTTTAGACATTTTTTAAGCTCATCTAAGACAATGAACTCATCAATTTTATGAGCTTGATCAATTGAACCAGGTCCACAGACTACAGTGCTAATACCAATTTCTTGAAACAAACCTGCTTCAGTTCCAAATGAAACAACTTGTCTAGAATTATCACCTGTTAAACTTGAAATTAACTCACAGGCATCTGATTTATCTTTTCTATCAAAACCAACTATTTCACCAATAATATCTTTTTCGATAGAAGCATTAGGAAAAACTTTTTTCATTTCTGGTAACAATATTTCATTTGCATATTTATCGATTTCTTGATTTAAAAATACACCATCTTCTTTAACAACTGGTCTTGTTTCCCAATTTACATGACATTTGTCTGCTATTACATTGTGAGCAATACCTCCAAATACACCACCAATTGAAAGAGTAGAGTGAGGTGGATCAAAAATAGAATCTTTTGGAGCTCTATCTTTTAATTTTTTTCTTAATTCAATTAATTTATTTACGTATCTTGATGCATATTCAACAGCACTAACACCTTTGTGAGGTGCTGAGCTATGACCTGCTAGACCTTTAAAATAAGTTGTGTATTCGTAACATCCTTTATGAGCATCAATAATTTTCATATTAGTAGGTTCACCAATAATACAAATACCATCTTTGATATTTCTCTGTTTTAACTCTTCTATTAATATTGGAGCTCCCTGACAGGCTGTTTCTTCATCAAACGTAAATGAGAAATGAATATCTCGATCTAAATTTGATTTAGAATAAATAGGAGCATAAGCTAAAGTACAAGCAATAAATCCTTTCATGTCACACGAACCCCTTCCATATAATTTATCTCCCTTGACTGTTGCGGTAAAAGGGTCTGAGCTCCATCCTTTTGAAACTGGAACAACGTCAGTATGACCAGATAATATTATTGGTTTCTTATTATTTGAGTTTTTAGCTTTTATTGTTGCAAATAGGTTCACTCTTTTTTTTTCATCATCGTAAGTTCTAAAAGAAGTAGCCCCTAATTTTTTTAATATATCGTCACAATAATCAATTAATGAACTGTTATCTTCCCCTGAAATAGTTTTAAAAGCTATCAGGTCAGTTAAAATTTGAACTGAATTATCAAATAATGTTTTTGAATTATTTTCTGTACTCATATTTAACAATTATTATATATTAATTATATGAAAGAACAAATTACCTTTGATGATTTTGACAAAGTAGACATTCGTGTAGGCACAGTAGTCTCTGTAAAGAAAAATGAAAAAGCAAGAAAACCATCTCTAGTAGTCGAAGTTGATTTTGGTGAAGAGATTGGAATTAAACAGTCTTCTGCTCAAATTACTCATTATTATAATGAAGATAATTTAAAAGGAAAACAAGTAATAGGAGTATGCAATTTTCCTGAAAAAAATATAGCAGGCATAGTATCTCAAGTGTTGATATTAGGATCAATAGATAAAGAAGGAAAAGTTGTTCTCGTTCATCCTTCTCAAAAATCTGAGAATGGTCTTCCAATAGCTTAATCAATGCATCCAGAAATCTTATCCATATCTTTATTTTGGTTTGTTACAGCTTATACACCTGGGCCAAATAATGTAGTTGCATCTTATTCAGGTTTTAACTTTGGAATTAAAAAAACTATCCCACATATTTTAGGAACAACTTTAGGCTTCACCTCTTTAGTTCTCTTATTAACAATTGGATTAATTAATGTATTTAAATTATTTCCAATAATTCAAATTATAATTAGGTATCTTGGAACTGTTTTTTTAATTTATTTAGCTTACAAAATTGCATCCTCAACAGCCTCTGACGAAATCAAAAAAGAAAATCCAGTAAAGTTCATTGAAACTTTTCTTTTTCAATACTTAAATCCTAAGGGTGTGATGGTAGCTATAATTGTAGTTTCATCTTATGTTGAGCTGGGAGAAAATTATTTGAATCATGCAACACAAGTAGTAGCTCTTGCATTCTTGTTTTCTTCGACAAGTATTACATTATGGACATTTATAGGTAAATTTTTGAGGAAATTCGCGACAAATGATAAATTTATTAAATACTTTAATTATGCTATGTCGGGACTTCTTTTATTAAGCATAATAACATTTTATATATAAAAAAATGAAACCAGGTTCTAAAAATTCGTTTAACTCACTTTCAGAAATTAAAATACAAGACACAAATTATAAATATTACTCTCTAAATAAAGCTGAACAAAATGGATTAGAGGGCATATCTAAACTACCAAAATCTTTAAAAGTACTGTTAGAAAATCTTTTGAGATACGAGGATGACTTGTCAGTTAATAAAAATCAGATTAATTCAATTAAAGAGTGGTTAAAGTCAAAAAAATCAAACACTGAAATTGCATACCGACCAGCTAGAGTTTTGCTTCAAGATTATACAGGTATTCCGGCAGTAGCAGATTTAGCTGCCATGAGAGAAGCCGTTAAAGATAAAAATAAAGACCCAAATACAATAAATCCATTATCTGCTGTAGATCTTGTAATTGATCATTCTGTCCAAGTGGATCAATCGGCGAAATCAGATTCTTTTGAAAAAAATGTTGATATAGAATTTGAAAGAAACGGTGAAAGATATTCATTCTTAAAATGGGGACAGCAAGCATTTAATAACTTTAGAATAGTTCCACCTGGAACTGGAATTTGCCATCAAGTAAATTTAGAGTATTTGTCTAAAGTAGTTTGGTCAGAGGAATTTGAAGGCAATAAATATCTTTTTCCAGACACTTTAGTTGGAACTGATAGTCATACTACTATGGTTAATGGTTTGTCTGTTTTAGGTTGGGGTGTTGGTGGAATTGAAGCTGAAGCCGGGATGTTAGGTCAGCCAATTTCAATGTTAATTCCTGAAGTTATAGGTTTTGAAGTTAAAAATAAAATGCCTGAAGGAACAACAGCAACTGATTTAGTTTTAACTGTAGTTAAAATGTTAAGAGATAAAGGCGTTGTTGGCAAATTTGTAGAATTTTATGGTGAGGGCTTAAAAAATTTAACTCTTGCAGATAGAGCAACCATTGCAAACATGGCTCCTGAGTATGGTGCTACATGTGGTTTTTTTCCAATTGATGACGAAACATTAAAATACCTAAAATTTTCTGGAAGAGACCAACATACAGTAAATGTTGTTGAGCAATATGCAAAAGAACAAGGTTTATGGTCAAGTGATGAAATAGAATTTACGGATACCATTTCATTAGATATGTCCACAGTGGTTCCAACGATCTCTGGACCTAAAAGACCACAAGATAAAGTTTTATTAACAGATGCACCAACTTCATTTAAAAAAGTTTTAGTAGATGCAACAAGTAAAAAAGATCACTCAATTTCAAAGGTTTCAAATACTGAGTATGAGATTAAAGATGGTTCAATTTTAATTGCAGCAATCACCTCTTGCACAAATACTTCAAATCCCAACGTTTTAATTGGAGCCGGATTACTTGCTAAAAAGGCTGTTGAACTTGGATTAGAAGTAAAACCGTGGGTTAAAACTTCATTAGCGCCAGGTTCTCAGGTAGTAACTGATTATTTGGCAAAAGCAGGATTAAATACTTATCTAGACAAATTGGGTTTTAATTTAGTGGGCTATGGCTGCACAACATGTATTGGTAATTCAGGTCCGCTGCCTGAAAATATAGTTGAGGCGATCCAAAAAGAAAATATTTATGCAGTGTCTGTTTTATCTGGAAATAGAAATTTTGAAGGAAGAATTTCTCCTCACATTAAAGCAAATTATTTAGCATCACCTCCACTTGTTGTTGCTTATGCACTCGCTGGTCACATGGAAGTTGATTTATATAAAGATGCTCTCGGTAAAGACAAAGATGGAAATGATGTTTACTTAAAAGATATCTGGCCATCAAATAAAGAAATTGAAGATACTCTAAAAGATTCTTTAAATGCCGAGATGTTTATTAAGAGATATTCAAATGTTTCAGAGGGACCCAGCCAATGGCAAAAAATAAAAACAGAAGAAAGTAGTATTTACAGTTGGGATGAAGGATCAACATATGTAAAAAAACCTCCTTTCTTTGACAACTTATCAGATGAGCCAGAGGGATTTAAAGAAATCAAAGATGCAAGACCTTTATTAATTCTAGGTGACATGGTTACAACTGATCACATATCTCCTGCAGGAAATATTCAAAAGGAAAGTCCAACTGGAGAATATTTCATGGAGCATCAAATTCTTCCAAAAGATTATAACTCTTATGGTTCAAGAAGAGGAAATCATGAAGTAATGATGAGAGGAACATTTGCAAATATAAGAATTAGAAATGAAATGGCTCCAGGAACCGAAGGTGGCTTTACAAAAATATATCCAGAGAAAAAAGTATTACCTGTATATGATGCGGTGGTTGAGTATAAAAAAAGAGGAACAGATTTAGTTGTCATTGGGGGCAAAGAATATGGCACTGGTTCTTCGAGAGATTGGGCTGCAAAAGGAACAAAATTATTAGGTGTCAAAGCAGTTATAGCTGAAAGTTTTGAACGAATTCATAGATCTAATTTGATAGGAATGGGAATTTTGCCTTTACAATTTACAGATAATGTAAATAGGAAAAATTTAAATTTAATTGGCTCAGAATTAATAAGTGTTCTTGATGTTGAAAAAGGAATAAAACCATCTGATGAAGTTATTTTAGAGATTAAATATGCGTCAGGGGATATTAAAAAAGTTAACACTTTATGCAGAATTGATACTAAAAATGAACTAGAGTATTATAAAAATGGAGGCATACTCCAATATGTTTTAAGGAATATGATTTAATTATGGAAGAAGATATTTCAATTATAAATAGTAATACAAGAAATGAAAAAGTAAGAAACTTTTTTATAAATAATAAGAATAAAATTATCTCAACAGCTATTGTTTTGGTTGTTGTTTTAATAGGTGCTTATGGTTTTGATAACTACAAAACTAATAAGAAAAAAGATATTTCTAATAAATTCAATTTAACCACTTTAGCTTTTTCAGAAAACGTAAAAGGATCGACAGTTCAAAAATTAGTTGAAATTATTAACGAACAAGACCCAACATATTCTCCTTTATCTCTATACTTTATTATAGATAATAAATTGATTTCTAATCAAAGTGAAATAAACGGTTATTTTGATATTTTAATTGAAAAAACGTCATTAGATAGAGAAATAAAAAATTTAATTATTTATAAAAAAGCATTGTTTAATGCCGACCAGTCTCAAGAAAGTGATCTATTAAATATTCTAAATCCATTGATTAATTCTGACAGTGTTTGGAAATCCCATGCATTATATTTAATGGCAGAATATTTCTATTCAAAAGATCAAAAACAAAAATCTAAAGAATTTTTCAATCAAATAATCAGTTTAGAAAACTCAAATTCAGATATAAGGTCACAAGCTGAAAAAAGATTGAATAGAGATTTGAGTGAATAGATTATTAATTTTAATTATATCATTATTTTTTTTAAATAATTGCTCTTTAAATGAGAACTCTTCTATTTGGCAAAATAAAGAAGTTGATACAAAAAATCCTAAAAATATAAAAAAAGTATTTTCTGAAAAAAAAGTTGTCACTCAATTTAATCAAGAATTAAAATTAGACCTATCTAAAATTAAAATTAATAATAAAATTGTAGACAACAGAAATAATTATGGAATTCAAGATTATAGTGGGTCAATTGAAAAAGTAGGAATTTATAAATTTTCAAAACTAGATGATGTTAATCATTTAAACTTTAAACCTCTTTTTTTAAATGATGGCTTAATATTTTTTGATAAAAAAGGTTCTATTATTAGATACGACAATAATCAAAAAGTTTTATGGAAAAAAAATTATTACTCAAAATCAGAAAAAAAATTAAAGCCTAAATTAAATTTCGCATTAGTTGATCAAAATTTATTAATCACAGATAGTATTTCAAAATATTATTCAATTAATATTAATTCAGGTGAACTAATTTGGTCTAAAAATAATATTTATCCTTTTAACTCTGAAATCAAGAGAAGCAAAAATAAAATTTTTGCAGTTGACTATAAAAATACATTAAGATGTTACAATATTAATGATGGCTCTGAATGTTGGAACTTACCAACAGAGGATTCTTTTACAATATCTAGTTCAAATTTTTCATTAATTATCTTAGGGGAGTTAATTATTTTTACTAACTCGATAGGAGATGTTACTGCTGTTGATATTGACTCAGGTCTAATAACTTGGCAATTACCAACGCAAAGTAGTAGCATTATAAATGAAACTTATAATTTTAAAGTTTCAAAATTAGTATCTGACAATAAATCAATTTATTTTTCAAATAATAAAAATGAATTTTATTCAGTAGATGTCAGAACAGGTATTACAAATTGGATTAATGAAATTAATTCAAATTTGACTCCAATCACAAGTGGAAATTTAATTTTTACTATATCAAATGAAGGTTACTTATATGTTGTAGAGAAGAATAATGGAAATATCATTCGTATCAGTGATCTTTATTTAAATTATAAAATTAAAAAAAGAAAAAATGTTAAACCAATAGGATTTGCTATTGGAGATACAAAATTATACCTAACAAATACAGATGGAAAGATGATAGTTGTAGATTTAAATCTTGGTAAAGTAATTGGTGTAGAGAAAGTTGCAGGAAATTTTACTTCAAGACCATTTATTTTTAATCAAAGTTTATTTGTTATTAGAAACGGATCTATCATTCAGTATAATTAATTATGATCTTAAAATTTCTTGATAAGATCGGTAGAAAAAAAGTTGTTTTAGACAGAGGTCCTTCCCACTCAAGATATAACGAGGCCAAACCTTGGTTAAATAGATATTATGTTTTTTTTAGATATAGACCTAAATGGTTTCCATTTAACATTTTAATTCATGAAATGCTTGCAGATGACCATGGAGAGGGTGTTCATAATCATTTATGCCCTTATATTACTATTATTTTAAGAGGCGGATATTGGGAAACTACCAAAAAAGGTAAATTTTGGAGAAGACCTGGCTACATAGGATTTCGTTCTGCAAATGCTCATCATAGAGTAGATTTAAAAGAAGGCACAAAACCGATGACAATTTTTATTCCTGGCCCTTTTGGCTTACGAAAAGGTTCAAGATCTGAATATGGTATTGATTTCAAAACTAAAAAAAATTAATGGTAAAAAAATTTCAAAAAGAGTTTATATCCTATTGTAACAGCCAACAATTAGAAGTTAATTCCAATCAAATAGAAGTTGTTAAGAGATTAGAGCAATACTATCAAGAAAATTTTAAATCTTATTTTTTAAATTTATTTTCAAAAAAATCATCTAAAAAAGGTTTTTATTTATTTGGTGATGTTGGTGTAGGTAAAACTATGATTTTAAAATTTTTTTTTGATCATGTAAAAGAAAAAAAGTTAAGACTACACTTCAATGAGTTTATGTTAAGCTTTCACGACTTTGTTTATCAAAAAAAAGAAAAAGAAGAAGAAAATATAATCAATCATTTTGTAAAAAATTTAAAATCAAAAGCTTCATTAATTTATTTTGATGAATTTCAGGTCACAAATATAGTTGATGCTATGATTTTAGGAAAATTGTTTGATCAAATTTTTAAAGAAGATATTAAAATTATTGTAACTTCTAATACCAAAATCTCTGAATTATATAAAGACGGTCTTCAAAGGGATCAATTTAAACCATTCATTAAAATTATGGAACAGAAGTCCATAGAATGTGAGCTTAAGATTGAAGATGATTATAGAAAATCAAACAATAATCAAAAACAAAGATATTTTTATCCTCTTAATCAAGAAACTAATTTTAAAATAAATAAATTTTTTAGAACTATCACAAAAGGTAAAAAATATTCGTTTAAAACAATCAATGTCAAAGGAAGAAATTTTAAAATAGAAAAGTTTTACGAAGGAGTTGTTAGATTTAACTTTAATGAGCTGTGCGATCAAAACTTAGGTGCAGAAGATTATTTAGAAATTGTTAAAAACTGTAAATTTATTGTAATAGATCAAATACCACAATTTGATGACACTAATTCAAATCAACAACAACGTTTCATCACTTTATTAGATGTAATTTATGATAAAAACATTCCAATATCAGTTACAGCAAATCAAAACTTGGATAAATTTACCTCATCAAGATTATTAGAAAAACCTTTTAAGCGAACAATCAGCCGTTTATATGAGCTAACATCAGTAGATAATTATTAATGAAACAAGAATTTTATAACCTTCAAATAGATACTAGTGGTCAAAAATTATATGAATTTACCAATCAAACAATTGAATGGATTAACAAACACAATTTTAAAAATGGGATACTTAATTTAAGTATTCAGCACACCAGTGCATCTTTAATTGTGCAAGAAAATGCTGATCCAGATGTTCAAACTGATTTAATAAAATATTTTGATAAATTAGCTCCTATGGATAACAAACTATATATCCATACTACTGAAGGAATAGACGACATGCCTGCGCACATTAAGTCTTCATTAACCAATAATCAAATTTCATTAAGTATTAGAGAAGGAGAATTGTTGCTAGGTACCTGGCAGGGCTTATATTTATTTGAACATAGGCTAAACCCTCAAAATAGAACAATAATTCATCATTTTATTGGGAATTAATCTATTAACTACTTATTTTTTAAGGTTTTAAAGGCCTCTAGGGCAGAGACTCTAGCTTTTTCATGAATAACTATTGGTTGTGGGTAATCTTTTCCAATAATTGTTTTGATCTCTTGTTGGTATTTCAATTCCATTTCCCAAGGCTTATGAAGCAATTTACTTGGCACTTTATTTAATTCTGGCACCCATTTTTTTACATAAAGACCTTCTTTATCAAATTTTTCTCCCTGTAAGATTGGATTAAAAATTCTAAAATAAGGTGCAGCATCTGCACCACAACCAGCAACCCACTGCCACTGTGCAACATTATTTGCTTTATTAAAATCTAACAAACAATTTCTGAAATGTTTTTCTCCTTCAGTCCAATTAATTCTCAAATGTTTAACCAAAAAAGATCCAACTACCATACGAACTCTATTATGCATCCAACCAGTTTCGTACAATTCTCTCATACCTGCATCAACTATTGGATAACCTGTCATTCCATTTTTCCATGCTTTAAAATATTTATCATTTTTGACCCAAGGAAATTTGTCAAAATCTTTTCTATAATTACCTTTTAAAAATTCTGGAAAATAATTAATTAAACTATGTGAAAATTCTCTCCACCCAAGTTCATTAATATATTTTCTGTAACCAATTCCCTTAGATTTAATTTTACTACATTTTTTCCAAATACTTGCTACATGAATTTGACCATGTTTAATATAAGGTGATAGTTTCGAAGTTCCTTCAACAGATGGAATGTCTCTTGTAGTTCCATAATCTTTAATTTTACTCTCTATTAAATCATTCAAGATTTTTTTTGAATTACTCTCAGAAATTTTCCAATATTTATCAAATTTTTTATACCAATCTTTTTTGGGTAAAATACTTTTGGCTTCAATACAGTTCTTAAAAAAAGTTTTTTCTTTAGTCTTTTTTTTAACAATATAATTTTTAGCAGGAGCTAAACTTAAATATTTTTGCTCAGCAGTTCTCCAAAAGGGAGTAAATACTTTAAAGGGTGTTCCATCATTTTTAGTTACTTCTTGAAATTCATTTAAAATATTCCCTTTGAAATATTTAAAGTTGATTTCATTTTTTATAAAAATATCTCTTATTTTTTTTCCTTTTGCAATTACATCTGGTTCGTAAACTTTATTCCAATATATTGTAAGATTATCTTTTTTTTTAATCTTAGATAAAACTTCCAACTCATCACCTTTAACTATTTGAAGATTAATATTATATTTTGATAAGTCTGTTTTAAAAACTTCTAATGATTTTGAAACCCACCACTTTTGAGCTTCAGTTTGATTATCAAAATTTTTATTATTATAGATAAATAAGGCAATTACATTGTCATGATTTTGAGTTGCAAATGACAATGCAGGATTGTTTTCTATTCTAAAATCATCTCTTATCCAAAAAATACCTGTATCTGACATGTAATTAATTTTGATTAACTAATTTCTGGTACATTTCTTGATCTGTATCACCCTCACAACCAATAACTAAAACATTTGAATTTTGATTTAATTTTAAATTTTGTTTTAAATTTTGATCCTCACAACTAGCAATTAAGCCAATCACTCCTGGTGCAGAATTTTCTCCAGCTATAATAGGTTCGTCACTAAAACCTGAGTTTCCAAGTAATTTCATAGTTTTTGCAATATCATCATCGGGTAAACTGATGCAATGTTTAACTGAATTTTTTAGAATTTCCCATGGGACTAATGATACTTCTCCACACGACATACCACCCATAAGACTTTCTCTTTTAATATCAATTTTTTCTATTTTTCCTGTTTTAATACTTTCTAAAACACAAGCTGCACTATCAGGTTCAACAACCAATGTAACAGGAACGTTATCTAAGTATCTTGCAATACCTGCAACCATAGCACCAGCCATTCCACCAACACCTGCCTGTAAAATTATATGAGAAATTTTTTCATTGTTAATTTGATTAATAATTTCTTTCATCATAACTGTGTAACCAGCCATCGTGTATGTTGGAACTTGCATATAATCTTTCCAAGCAACATCTTGTACTATTTGCCAATTATTTTCTGTGGATTGCTTAATGCATTCTATTAGTGATTTTTCGTAATTGCCTTTTACTTTAATTACATCTGCACCAAGGTCTGCCATAGCTTGACCTCTAGCATCACTAACAAACTCACTAATAAAAATTTTACACTTAAGTCCTAATCTTCTAGCACCCCATGCAACAGATCTTCCATGATTTCCAGCAGTTGCAGTTGCAACAGTAATATCTTTATTTCCTTGGGTTACCTTTTCAACAGCATAAGCACCACCCAGTGCTTTAAATGATTTTAAATCAAATCTTTTACTTTCATCTTTGTAATAAATTTTATTTAGATCTAATTCATTAGATAATTTATTAAGAGATATTAATGGAGTAGGGGCGTATCCCTCCCACTTTGAAATACTAGAATAAGCATCATCAATTTCTTTTTCGGATAGTGAATTGAAAATTTGTTTTTTATTAAATGAATAATTTTTATTATCTAAAAATTCAGAATACTTCCATTGATGACCATTAGATAAAGTTGCCATAATCTAACAGTCTAAAGTATTATCTTTTTCCCACTTAGTGACTGGTTTTTTCTTATTAAATGAAAATTTGCTCTTAAAGTCTTTTATCTCAGAATTTTTAAGTTTTATGTAGCTTTCAATTACATCTTTTCCAAAAGCATCAGCAAGGGGTTTGCTTTTTTGAAGCATAGAAATTGCTTGATTAGCATCATTAGGTAATTTTTTTAGTTTTGGATATTTTTTGTAATCCTTGTACATATTGCAATGTAATGGTTTTCCAGGATTTAATTTTTTATTAATTCCTTCAAGACCTGCAGCAATTATTCCTGCTTGAAGTAAATATGGGTTGGCAGCACCATCCATTAATCTTAATTCAAATCTTCCTTGATCTGGAATTCTAATCATGTGTGTTCTGTTATTTCCTGTATAAGATATACTACTTGGTGACCAAGTTGCACCAGACTTTGTCGGTGGAGCATTAATTCTTCTGTAACTATTAATTGTTGGATTAAAAAAAGCGGATAATGCTTGAGTGTTATTCATTACGCCACCTAAGAAATTGTAAGCTAATTTACTCAAACCAAGTGTATCTTTTTTGTCCAAAAATTTATTATTTTTACCGTTCCATACTGAAACATGAGCGTGACAACCATTTCCAGTTAAATTATGAAAGGGTTTTGGCATAAAGGTTGCTCTTAGACCATGCTTTTCAGCTAAACTTTTAACCATATATTTAAAAAATACGTGTCTATCAGCTGTGATTAACGAGTCTGTATAATCCCAATTCATCTCAAATTGACCGTTGGCGTCTTCATGATCATTTTGATAGGGCTTCCAACCCATAGTAATCATGCAGTCACATATTTCTTTAATTAAATCATATCTTCTCATTAGAGCTGATTGATCATAACAAGGCTTAGATTGAATATCTCTTTGATCAGCAATTGACGATCCATCTTCTGAAATTAAAAAATATTCACATTCAACCCCAGACTTCATCTGTAATTTTTTTTGAGACATTTTTTTAATTTGTTCTTTAAGCATCACTCTTGGTGAGGCCTTTACAGGTTTTCCATCCATATATAAATCTGATGCCAGCCAACCAATTTCTTTATTCCATGGTAATTGAATTAAACTATCAGGATCAGGCACTCCAAACATATCACTGTCTGCAGGTGTCATATCTAGCCATGTAGCAAACCCCGCAAAGCCAGCTCCATTTTTTTGCATCTCACCTATGGCTTGAGCTGGAACTAATTTGGATCTCAAAACTCCAAAAAGATCAACAAAACTTATTAGAAAATATTTTATTTTTTTTTGTTTGGCAATTTGTGAAAGATTTTTTGGCATGATTAATCCTACTTGTTTAAAAAGTTTTATTCAATTATTTTTTTCCAGGTATCCAATCTGTGCCGGCTAGAGGAACTCTTGCCATAGCAGCAGCTTCAACTGTTAAGGCAGCTAGATCTTCAGGCTCTAAATTTCTAACATCTGATTTACCATTAGCTCTAGCTAACGTTTGCAACTCTAGGGTTAAAGTTGTTAAATAATTTTTAATTCTTTTACCAGCTTCAATTGGGTTTAATCTTTTTTCTAGTTTAGGATCTTGTGTTGCAACACCTACAGGACATCTTCCTGTGTGACAGTGATGACAATAACCAGGTTCTGTTCCAAGTTTTTTATAATCTTCAACATATAAGTCAGCATTACAATTTAAAGCCATCATTGCAGCAGAACCAATTGATACAGCATCTGCCCCCATTGCTATTGCTTTTGCAACATCTGCACCAGTTCTAATACCACCTGAAACAACAAGCTGAACTTTTCTATGCATATTTAATTCTTTTAAAGCATCAACAGCTTCTCTTAATGCACCCAAAGTTGGAATTCCAACGTGTTCAATAAAAACATCTTGAGTAGCAGCTGTTCCACCTTGCATTCCATCAAGTACAACCACATCTGCACCAGCTTTTACAGCCAATGTAGTATCGTAAAAAGGTCTTGCCGCTCCAACTTTTATATAAATTGGTTTTTCCCAATTTGTAATTTCTCTAAGTTCTTGAATTTTAATTTCTAAATCATCTGGGCCAGTCCAGTCAGGGTGTCTACAAGCACTTCTTTGATCAATTCCTTCTGGCAAGGTTCTCATTCCTGCAACTCTTTTATTAATTTTTTGACCAAGCAACATTCCGCCACCACCGGGTTTTGCACCTTGTCCAACTACAACTTCAATAGCGTCTGCTTTTCTTAAATCGTCAGGATTCATGCCATATCTAGAAGGCAGTAATTGATAAACCAAATATTTAGAAGAACCTCTTTCTTCTTGTGTCATACCACCATCACCAGTAGTTGTTGAGGTCCCCATTGCAGACGCTCCTCTACCTAAAGCTTCTTTTGCATTAGCACCGAGTGCTCCAAAACTCATTCCAGCAATTGTGATTGGAATATCAAGTTTGATTGGTTTTTTTGCAAATCGATCACCTAAAATAACTGATGTGTTACATGTTTCTCTGTAACCTTCTAATGGGTATCTAGACATCGATGCACCTAAAAAAACAAGATCATCAAAGTCAGGAACTTTTCGTTTAGCACCTAATCCTCTTATCTGATAAATCCCTTCGTTTGCTGCTCTTTGAATTTCTTTTATTGTAGAGCTTGGAAATGTTTTAA
>Ga0209657_1000271_pt1 | contig 35894 bp, 36 predicted proteins | sample SaaInlV_100m_DNA_FD_184650 | JGI IMG/M metagenome (GOLD analysis project Ga0209657, IMG submission 184650) | Marine microbial communities from expanding oxygen minimum zones in the Saanich Inlet - SI037_S3LV_100m_DNA (SPAdes) (version 2) | ecosystem: Environmental > Aquatic > Marine > Intertidal... | reverse complement strand
TTGGACAAGCCATGGTAGCGTTGGATCGTGGGGATTTTAGCAATGCACAATTTCAATTAGAAACAATTAGCACGGAATTTAATGGAACTAGAAGTGCAGAAATTGCTGGTTATCATATTGGTAAAATGAAATATGAATCAGGTGACTTTTCTGGTGCTCAACCATATTTAACTCAATTCTTAAAAGATAATCCGATTAATATTATGGTCTCATCAGCTACATTAATGATGGCGGATATTTCTATTCAGGATGGTGATACTAATTCTGCATTAACATACTTAAATAAAGGAATCAGTAAGAGTGTGGACAAGCATACCCATAGAATGATGTCTTTAGAGAAGGCAAAACTAATTTTTGCCTCGGGTGATATAGACGGTGCACGATCAATTGCAGATGGTATTTTAGCTGAAAAAAATGTGACACCAGTCCAAAAACAAGTGGCTCAGGAATTAATAGGTAAAATTCCCGGCTAAATTCTTGTTAAAAAGATAGTTTTCCCGTAGTTTTGCGGGCTGAATAGCGGGTGAAGAGCCCGCTTTTCTTTTGTCTGAAATGAATAAATTAAAAACTATAGTAGAAAATTATCTCCAACCGGAGTTGATTCTGATGGATGTCCTAGAGGATACTCGCGGGAATTATATCCGTGTCATTATCGATTCTGAAGGTGCTGTTACTCTTGGTGAAACTACTAAACTCTCAAAAAAATTAAGAGACGATGAAGAAATTATATCGCGATTTCCGAATGGGTTTAGGTTGGAAGTAACCACACCTGGATTAGATCAATCTTTAGAGCAGCCTTTTCAATATCGGAAAAATAAAGATCGTACTCTAAAAGTCACTTATGTTGAAGGTGATGTAACGCATACTCTAACAGGAAAAGTATTAGATGCTAATGATTCGAGTGTGACGCTATTAGACGATTCAATTGAAACTAATTTATCCTATAATCAGATTATTAAAGCAAAAGTAGAAATTTCATTCAATTAATGCTTAGGAGGCATTTTGGTTAACAGAGAACTCATCGAAGTATTTTCAGAGATTGCACGAGAGAAGAATGTAGAACGTTCAGAACTTGCGACCATCCTTGAAGATTTATTTTTATATGTCATTGAAAAAGAATATGGCGATTCTTCAAATTGTAGCTGCATTGTGAACCTTGATAAAGGTGAAATTGAAATTTATGCAGAAAAAACGATTGTGGATGATGTTGACGATTACAAAGTTGAAATAACATTACCGGATGCAATCGCGAAAGAACCGGATGCTGCCGATCTTGAAATTGGCGATATTTTTGTTGAAATAATTGATCCGAAAGTTTTTGGTCGAAGATTAGTTACAACAGCTAAACAATTTTTTGCTCAACGTCTTCGAGATGTTGAACGTAATTATATTTATGAAGATTATGCAAATCGGATCGGTGAAATTATTATTGGGGTTGTTCACCAAGTTCAACGAGATAGTATTTTTATTAATATCGAGCAAGCTGAATTGCGAATGCCGAAAACGGAACAAATTAAAGCGGAACGGTATAGACGTGGCGATACCATTCGAGCCGTGATTAAATCTGTCGAAGTTACACCTAAGGGTCCGGATATTGTTGTTTCAAGAAGTGATAATCATTTCTTATTTAAATTATTTGAAATGGAAGTCCCCGAAATTGAAGATGGAATTATTGATATTACATCAATCGCTCGGAATCCCGGAGAACGGGCAAAAATTATCGTTCGTTCAAATGATCGTAGAATTGATCCTGTAGGTGCTTGTGTTGGAATGCGCGGCGGCAGAATTCAGGCAATCGTTCGCGAACTAAACAACGAAAAAATTGATATCGTGAATTATAGTGAACAAACAGAAATTCTTGTGAGTCGTGCTCTGTCACCAGCTAAACCGGTACAACTGTTTATTGATGATGATAAAAAATATTGCGTGGCGCTTTTTGATGATGATAGCCTTGATGCTGCCATTGGCCGAAATGGGATGAATATTAATTTGGCATCTAAGATTACTGACTACAAAATTGACGCATATGGCGTAAAACAATACGAACGAATTCAAACTGATCATAAAACTCCTTTAGCTAATATTGAAGGAATTTCTTCTGCGATTGCTTCAAGCTTAGGAAAGGTTGGAATCAATATAGTCTCAGAATTATTAGATGCAGATATGGACAATCTTTTGTCCGCTAAAGACGTGGATGAAGATTCTTTAGATAGTATTTATGGTGCAGTCCAAGACTTCGTTGAAAGAGTCCTTGAAATTGAACCCGAGGAAGAAGTAGACATGGGTGATCTATTACTAGACGAAGATTCGCCATCAAATGATTCCAATGAACCAGAAACGAATGAACCAGAATTGGATGATGAAGAAACATCATCCGAGAATAAACCCATAGCTGAGAGCGCAGAATAACATATGGCAAAAACCCGGATATTCCAAATTGCGAAAGAGTTAAATATTTCGCATACTGATATTTTAAGTTTTCTTAAGACTCGTAAAATTGAAGTCTCAAGTCATATGTCCCCTGTGGATGAATCTATTCATCAGATGATATTAGACGAATTTGTAAAGGACAAAGAGCAAGTTGATCGATTTCGAAAAGAACAAGTTCGAAAAGGGATTCATGATATTCGATTGAAAGAACAACAAAAGAGTTCTAAAAAGCTTCAATTATTATCGCTTACAGATCAGCGAGAATTAGAAAAAAAAGAATCAGAGAAACGCAAACAGGATGCGGAACAAGTTGAAAAGAAAAAAGAACAAAATAATCGGAAAAAAGAAGAAGAAGTTGCAGTAAGAAAAAAAGAAGCTGATACAAAGAAACGTGAGCAAGATGAAAAAGAGAAAAAACATCAAACAGATTCTAATAAAAAAGCGAAAGAACTTAAGAAAAAATTTAAATCCACCAAAAAACTCCGCTCAGTTAATTTAAAAAATATTCAATCTGAAGTTGGTGCTGGAACCAGTAAGCAACCCTCAGTAAAAAAAGGAAAAAAGAACGAGTCAGTTCATAAATCCGTTAAAACCAAAGTGAAAGGCATTTTGGCTAAAATGGATAGTAAAAATAAGAAAAAAGTACATAAAAGAATTCGACCTAGAGAAGACGAAGATGTAGTCGAAGAAGGCGAAAAAGCGCTTATCAAAGTTCCTGAATTTTCAAATGTTGAAGAATTGGGTAAACTTTTTGAAGTCACACCTAGTGAGATTATCCAAACCTGCATTGAACTTGGGATGCTCGTTACGAAAAACCAAAGAATTAATTGGGATGTTGTCGAACTTTTAGCTGATAATTATGGGTATGAAGCAGAAAAAGATGCAGACTTAGGCGACGAATTATTCTCTGAAGAAGACACTGAAGAAGATATTAAAAATGCCACTGAAAGATCTCCAATTGTAACTGTCATGGGTCATGTTGACCACGGTAAAACAAGTTTATTAGACTATATTCGTGAAGCAAAGGTGGCCGAAGGAGAATCCGGTGGAATTACCCAGCATATTGGCGCTTATAAAGTAAAATATAAAGATCGCGATATTACCTTTCTTGATACACCTGGCCACGAAGCATTTACTGCAATGCGGGCAAGAGGTGCGCAAGTTACAGACATCGTTATTTTAGTTGTTGCAGCTGATGATGCCGTTATGCCACAAACTATTGAGGCAATTAGCCACACAAAAGCAGCTGGTGTTCCTATGGTTGTGGCGATTAACAAAATGGATAAGCCTGGAGCAGATCCGGAAAAAGTACGTCGATCATTATCTGAGCATGATGTCTTAACAGAATCTTGGGGTGGGAAAATTCAAGATATCGAGATTAGTGCAAAAACAGGTATGGGAATTGATTCCCTCATGGAAAGTTTATTACTCGAAACAGATGTCCTAGAATTAAAAGCAAACAAAGATTGTCTTGCGAAAGGAACCGTAATTGATTCAAGATTAGATAAAGGACTGGGACCTGTTGGGACAGTTCTTATTCAAAAAGGAACACTGAAGGTTGGGGATCCATTTATTTGTGGGGACTATTCAGGTAAAGTTCGATCCATTACTAATGAGTATGGTGTTCGGATAAAAGAAGCCGGTCCATCTGATGCAATTCAAGTTCAAGGTTATGACAAGGTTCCTCAAGCAGCTGATTTATTTGCAGTTGTTGAAAATGAAAAGGATTTAAAACGTATTTCCAGTCAACGCCAACTTGTCCGTCGGGAAATTGACCAAAAGAAAATGGCTTTTTCGCTGGATTATATGTCTTCCTTAATTAAAGAAGGAACTATGAAAACGCTTCCAATGATTATTAAGGGTGATGTGGATGGTTCTGTTGAAGCTTTGGCAGAGTCTCTAGAAAAACTCAATACAGCGGAAGTTGGAATTAAAGTAATCCATAAAGCGGTTGGGATGGTTACAGAATCAGATGTGATTCTTGCTGATGCATCAAAAGCTATAATAATTGGATTTCATGTTCAAGTTAGCTCGAATGCAAGATTACAGGCACGGCAAGCTGGTGTGGATATTCGAACTTATAATGTCATTTACCAAGCTGTTGAAGAATTAACCTTAGCCTTAGAAGGAATGCTTGAACCGGAAAAAATCGAAAGCAGTATTGGAAAAGCAGAAGTCCTTACGCAATTTAAAATACCTAAAATTGGGTTCATTGCTGGGTGTAAAGTCCTTGAAGGCTTAATTATTAGAAATGGAAAAGCGCGTGTCATTCGCGATAAAGAAATCATTGCCGAGGGGTTGATTAATTCTTTAAAACGCCATAAAGATGACGCAAAAGAAGTGAGAGATGGTCTTGAATGTGGTATTGGTGTTGATGGAATAAAAAAATTCATAGAAGGCGACATTATAGAAGTTTATGAGATCCGTGAGGTTAAACGTAAACTAGAATTAACTTGAGCTCAAATAAACCTTATAACCGAATGGACCGAGTGGGAAATCAGGTCCTCGATGTATTAACCGGTGTTCTATCAAGAAATATAAATCTTTCCCATCTTGGCTTCGTCACATTTACCTTTGTGGACGTTGCACCCGATTTACGAACAGCTAAAGTATTTTATAGTGTGTTGGGGCGAAAAAAATCGGATGAAGAAATCAATATTGATATTAATCAGAAAAGGAAAGCGTTTAAAAAGTTCATGAGTCCAGAACTTCAATTAAGAAATACGCCAGATTTACATTTCTACCACGATGAAAGTCTTTTATATGGCGATAAAATAAATAAACTGCTACATAATATTGATTTAGATAAAAACGAAGATGATCCTGAACATCCATAAGCCAATCGGATGGACGTCATTTGACGTTGTGAAAAAGATACGTGGTATTGTCCGCGAAAAAAAAGTTGGACACGGTGGTACTCTAGATCCGTTTGCTGAAGGAGTTCTCATTATAGGAACAGGAAAGGATACAAAACGACTCACCAATATCACTGCGGAAGATAAATCATATACGGCAACAATTCAATTAGGCCAAATTACGAATACTTTGGATACTGAAGGCGAAATAATCGAAACAAAACCAATTCCAAAACTTAATGAAAAAATGGTTGAACAAGTTTTATACTCATTTCTGGGTACATCCTTACAAATACCACCTATGTTTTCTGCGAAAAAAGTAAAAGGTCAAAGACTTTATAATCTTGCTCGTAAAAATATTGAAATTGAAAGAGAACCTGCCGAAATACAAATTAAAGATATTCATCTTGAAAAACTTACCGAGACTGAATTAACCTTTTCTTCAACATGTTCCAAGGGGACTTATATACGCGTATTAGGAAAAGAAATAGCAGAAAGAATAGGAACGGTTGGCTATTTAACATCTCTCATTAGAACTCAAGTTGGTGGATTTTCAATTGATAAATCTCAAAGTATCAATGAATTCGAAGACGCATGGAAATCATCCGCCAATTAAATAACTTCAAGCCGTTAACGGCTTCGGTTCTAACCATTGGATCTTATGATGGAATTCATCGAGGTCACCACGGAATATTAACTTCGGTCGTAAATCATGCTAATGCACGTAGCGTTCCGTCTGTATTGGTAACATTTGATCCACATCCACGCCATATTTTAGACCCGGCTGCTGATAAACTTTCTCTAATTATGGGACTGGACCAGAAATTAGAAATTATAGAATCTCTCGGGATTGATATTGTTTATGTTATCAATTTCACGGAAGAATTCTCCAATACAACCGCAACTGATTTTTTAAATCATACAATTTTACCTTATTTCAATCCCCAATATATGATTGTGGGTTATGACCACCATTTTGGATATGGGCGAGAGGGAAGTCCGGAATTTTTAGAAGAATATTGTTCAACAATTCATATTGGGCTTGAAGTTATTCAAAAGGTATCGGATGATGGACATGTTATTTCCAGTACCCATATTCGGCAATTAATTCAAGATGGTTTTATTCGTCGCGCAAATTTTGAATTAGGCTCGATTTTCGGTTTTAATGCTATAGTCGTTCATGGCGCAGGGCGAGGTAAGGAACTTAATTTTCCTACAGCAAACGTCATTCCTGTGGAGAAAAACCAATTAATGCCCAATCCCGGCGTCTATTTTACACGAGGAAGGATTAATGGACATTTACTGTATGGAATGTGTAATTTCGGGACAAGACCTACCTTTAATGAAGAAGGGCTTGTGATGGAAATTCACTTTTTTTATAATGAGGTTATTGACCTATACGGTAAAGAAATTAGAGTTGAGTTTTTAGAAAGGATTAGGGATGAAAAGAAATTCCCTTCTTCCAACGAATTAAAATCACAATTAATCAAAGACAAACAAAAATGCCTTGAGTTACAAGGTAAGTATGAATAGGAGTAAAAATAAGAATGCCTATCTCAAAAGAAGATAAACAAAAATACGTAGAGCAATTTGGTAAAGATGGGACCGATACAGGATCCCCAGAAGTACAAGTTGCTATTTTAACACATCGAATCCGTGAATTGACTGATCATGTAAAAACACATAAAAAAGACAACCACACACGTCGTGGTCTAGTTCAGTTAGTTTCACAACGGAAAAAAATGCTAAAGTACCTTATACGTACCAATGCAAAATCGTATGTTAATATAATCAAGGAGTTATCAATCAGAGGTTGATAAAAACACTAAACAAAATAAAGAACAGAAAAAGAACAAAAATGATAATAAAAGAAAAAGAAATCGCTGGAAAAACAATGCGATTAGAAACGGGCAGAATGGCTCGTCAAAGTAATGGTTCCGTTATGGTAACCTATGGTGAAACAACAATTTTAGCAGTTGTAAATGCTGCGAAAACACCTCGGGAGGATTTAGATTTTTTCCCGTTGCAAGTTGAATACCGTGAAAAACATTATGCCGGTGGGAAAATCCCAGGCGGTTTTTTTAAAAGAGAAGCAAGACCAGCTGAACATGAGGTCCTTACCAGTCGTGTAACGGATCGTCCAATTCGCCCCTTGTTTCCAAAAGGGTTTAAAAATGAAACCCAAATCATGATCACAGTTTTACAAAGTGATGGTGAAAATATGGCTGACGTTCTGGCTGGAGTCGGAGCATCCGCAGCATTAATGTCTTCTACAATTCCTTGGAACGGACCTATTGCGTCTGTTCGTGTAGGACGCGTTGATGGCAATTTTGTAATTAATCCAACCCGAACCCAAATAATGGATGCTGATCTGAACCTTGTTGTTTCAGGGAATCAGGAAACTGTAGTCATGGTAGAAGGTGAAGCAGACGGTGCAACTGAAACCGAAATTCTTGACGGATTAAAAACAGCTCATGATGCCATTAAAGAAATTATTGAACTTCAGAACGACTTACTCAGCGAAATGAATGTTGTGAAAGATGAAGTTGTAATTCCAGAACCGGCTGCAGACTTAGTCTCAGCGATTGAAGAAAAAATTGGCACTCAAATCGATGATATTGTCAAGATTGCTGATAAACATGAAAGATCAAATGCAAAAGAAAAGATGATTGCATCAATTCTTGAAACTCTTGAAGAAGGTTTTCCTGATGAAGGAAAAACAATTAAAGAGCTTATTGGTGATCGTTTCAAAGATGCATTCCGTGAGCAAATTCTTGCAACTGGAAAAAGAAGTGATGGGCGGGCAACTTCAGATATCCGACCTATTTCTATTGATCCAGACATTTTACCAAGAACCCATGGTTCAGCATTATTTACTCGTGGAGAAACTCAAGCTTTAGTTGTGACGACTCTTGGGTCTAAAAGAGATGAAATGATTATTGATAGTGCAGATGAAGATTATAAAAAATCTTATTATCTACATTACAATTTCCCACCCTATTGTGTAGGTGAAACGGGACGAGTTGGATTTACGAGCCGTCGTGAAATTGGACATGGTAATTTGGCGCAACGTGCAATTAAACCTGCATTGCCAGATTATGACGATTTTCCTTATACAATTCGGATTGTGTCCGAGATTATGGAATCGAATGGTTCATCTTCTATGGCTTCTGTTTGTGGTGGCTCCTTATCTCTTATGAGTTCAGGTGCGCCATTGAGGGGTCACGTGGCAGGGATTGCTATGGGACTTATTACAGATGGGAAACGTCATGCAATCTTAAGTGATATTCTTGGAATGGAAGATCATTTGGGCGATATGGATTTTAAAGTCGCTGGTACAGCTGATGGTATTACAGCCATTCAGTTGGATCTAAAAATTGAAGGATTATCTTTCGATATAATGGAACAAGCATTGCAACAGGCTCATGAAGGTCGGATGCATATTCTTGGAATCATGAATGAAGTGATGCCAGAGCCCAATGAAATTTCACAATATGCTCCTAGGATCATGTCTATTAATATTAATCCAGAAAAAATTGGTGCTTTAATTGGACCGGGTGGAAAAAATATTAAGAAAATCATTGAAGATACAGAATGTGAAGTAAATGTTGACGATGATGGTCTAGTTACGATTGCCGGTGAAAATACAGTCAAATGCGACGAAGCTATTGAAATGGTTAAAGCGCTTACCTTTGAACCAGAAGTTGGAATGGAGTTTGATGGTAAAGTGACCAGAATGATGACGTTTGGTGCATTTGTTGAATTTGTTCCTGGACGTGAAGGTTTAGTTCATATTTCCGAATTAGAATGGAATCGTGTTGATAAAGTTGAAGACGTTCTTCAGCCTGGAGATGCAGTTAGAGTTAAATTGATCAAAATTGATGATCAAGGAAGACTTGATTTCAGTCGGAGAGCTCTTCTGGAAAAACCTGAAGGATATGTAGAACGACCCAAAAAGCCGAGACAAGATAATGATCGAGGTGGACGGAGACCGTTTAAGAAACGTCGTTTCTAAATCAATTAAACTTGATTAAACAAGCGGTGAAACTATTAGTTTTCTAATATTTTCACCGTTTTTGTTTTAGACCTAATCCTAGATAAATTATTAAGTAAATAATTATGGCACCAAAATTATCAACACATTTTGAAAATAGACAACCATCTGCAATTCGACAGGCACAAATCATTTTTTCACAACGACATGATAAAGACACAATTCGCGTAATTAATTTAGCGATTGGGAATGTTTCTCTGCCTATGCATCCCGCCATGCAAAAAAGAATGAATGACTTGGCTAAGATTGGTTTTAAAGATGGTGTTGTTAAATACACACCTAGCGTTGGCACAGAAGAAGCCCAAAATGCCTTTTTAAATATTATCGCATCTGAAGACGTTGATATTTCTAAACTAAATTGCTTAATTACAGATGGTGGATCGCAAGCCATGGAATTAATGATGTTAGGGGTTTGTGGACCTTCTTCGTCGAGACCGTTATTATTATTGGATCCTGCTTATACCAATTACATCGAATTTGCGAAAAGATTATCAATCCCAATAGTTACAGGAGTTCGTGAAATATTGGATGATGGTTCATTTGATGTTTTGAATTTGAAAGAAATAGAACAAATTATTTTAGATGAAAACCCAAAGGGTCTATTGGTAATTCCTGCTGATAATCCAACAGGGCAATTCTTAAATCAAAATCAGTTAATAGATCTTGCTAGAATTTGTGTGAAAAATAATATTTGGATAATAAGTGATGAGGCTTATCGACAATTAGTTTATACGGATGACAAATCATCTAGTATTTGGAAAATTACTGAAGATGACGTTCCTGGAATTACAGGCTCAAGAATTAGTATTGAATCTTCTTCTAAAGTTTGGAATGCTTGTGGATTACGTATTGGTGGACTTGTGACTGATAATAATGAGTTTCATACTAAATCAGTTTCCGAATACACTGCCAATCTTTGTGCAAATGCAATTGGACAAAATATATTTGGAGCCTTGGCTCATGAAACTCATTCTCAATTGAATAACTGGTATAAGTCCCAAAGAGATTATTATAAGGATTTGATTGTTCCACTAAGAGAAAATTTATTAAAAGAAATTCCTGGCTTAATTGTTTCCAAACCGGAAGCTGCCATTTATTTCGTTATCGATTTTAAGCATATTTGTAATAAAGATTTTGATGCTCGTGATTTTATAAATTATTGTGCATCTGATGGGAAAGTTTCGATTGAAGGAATTGATTATACCTTATTATTAGCTCCCATGAATGGATTTTATTCTGATCTAAATAAGGGAAAGACTCAAATGAGAGTCGCAATGGTTGAATCAAAAGATTTCATAGAAAAAATGCCCTTAGTTTTATCTAGTTTATATTCCAATTATTTAATCACTTAATTTTATTCATTTCACTTGCTGGACGATTCCGTCGTCATTAATTTAAAGTATAACTTGAAGTGAATTTGATTATGACGAAGGTACAACCTAAAGTAAAAAAACTATATTATTCCATTGGGGAAGTGAGTGAACTCACAAAACTTAAAGCGTATGTGTTGCGATATTGGGAAACTGAATTCTCCCAATTAAGTCCACCAAAGAATCGTGCTGGAAATCGCACATATCGGCAAAAAGATATAGACATGATCCTGAATATTAAGGATCTTTTATATGTTAAAAAATTTACAATTGATGGCGCTAGGTCTGTATTGTCAGGTAAAGAAGTTGCGGAAGACAATTCACAAAAGACCGAATCTTTTAATGAAAAACAGAAAATAATATTCCGTAAAATTAAAGGAGATTTAACAGCGATTTTAAAAATAATCACTGAATAATTTTCGGGGCGTGGCGCAGTCCGGTAGCGCACTTGGCTGGGGGTCAAGTGGTCGCAGGTTCAAATCCTGTCGCCCCGACTGATAGAAAGATTTGAAAGAGTCTTATTTATCTTTGAGAAACAAACCAAAAAATAAGCTGAGCTTTTTCCTTTTTGTAAGAGTTATTAATCAACCTTGAATCAACTGATTTATGTTCAATCCTGATTTTATTTTTATTACCTTTAGTTTCGCAATTCTTGTGGGAGTTTCATTCTGGATGAAAATTCCAAGAGGCGCTATTCCATTGGGACTCGTTTATTTAATTTTTATTATAACAAATAAAAACAAAAATGAAATACAGGAAAATCCAAATAATTTTCTAACCACGACTCCAACATCTGGTCAAGTCATCAAAGGAATTATCAAACCCACATCAAAACCAATTAATCCAATTAATAATTCCATAAAACTGAAACATCTACAGTTTGACTCAGGCCGAACGGCAAAAGATTTCACTCAATTGCAAGATGCTGTTCAAATTGAACAAAAAGAAAAAACGCCTAAAACAGATCAAAAAAATGATGAAAAGACGATCTTACTTGTGAGAAATATTCAAATTTGCAAAGCAGTGGATAACAGAAAGCCAATTGGGTCAGATGTATTTTTTTCCAATAAAGTAGATTCACTTTATTGTTACACTCGAATTCAGAATACGGGAAAAAAGCAAGAAGTACGGCATAATTGGTATTTTGAAAATGTTCTCATGACCCAAATCCGATATAATGTTAAAAAGTCAAATATCTATCGTTCTTGGAGTAAGAAAACGATTTATTCAACTCAAGTGGGTCATTGGAGAGTGGATATTCAAGATTCGAATGGAAATATTATTGGTTCCAAAACGTTTGAAATAACCGATGCATCCATAGATCATTAATCTTTGAAACAATCTATTCTATTTATACTGGCAATTTTGTTTGCTTGTGAGCCAGCAGTACGCCAAAAAGAAATTCAAATGAATTGGCACGAATTTGATTTGGATCTTCCTAACGGAATTGTCATTTATAGCGGGACAAATAAAAGTATGCCGCTGAATGCATGGGTTGCCACCGTTGATTTAAATCAGGTTCAAATATCAGTGAATGTTTTATCTTCCACGGATAAAGATAGAAAAGAATCGCCCCTTCAATTCATGGAAAATTCAGGTGCTAGAATTATTTTAAATGGTGGATATTTTTTAATGGATCACCAACCAGCCCAACATGTTGGACTTCTTAAAACCAATGGGAATTTAGAAGAGGCTGCAAGTCCATCAGTCATTAGAGACCAATCACGGTATTTTATCAATCGTGGTGCCTTTGGAATAAAGAATGACGGGACTGTAGATATCGCTTGGTGCTCTACAAAAAATGATTCAATATTTGAATGGGATGCTCCACTTCAAAATCGTCCAGGGTTACCCCAAGACTCTCTGCATTTCCAGACAGCAAAATTTTGGGATGTAAAAGATGCTTTCCACGCAGGACCCGTATTGATTAACGATGGAAAAATAAATGTAACAGTTGAGCAGGAGGCTTTTTTTAATACACCGATTGCAGGAGTTCAACCTAGGTCGGCTATTGGATACACGAAAGATAATGTGTTAATTCTTATGGTTGTAGATGGCAGACAAGTCGATAGTCGTGGTGTTTATTTAGAAGAATTAGCATTATTAATGAATCAATTTAATTGTATTGAAGCATTAAATCTCGATGGGGGCGGATCCAGTGCAATGGTGGCAGATAGTCGCTTATTAAATCGTCCCGGAGGCCTTACTTTACAACGTGAAATTATGTCAGTAATTGGTATTTTTTATAACAACTATATTGAATGAAATATTTAAGACAACTTTACGATTGGGTTTTAACTTGGGCAGATAGACCATCTGGACCAACTGCATTGGGAATCATGTCTATTGCAGAATCATCCTTTTTTCCAATTCCACCGGATGTTCTTTTAATCCCGTTAGCATTAGGGAAAAGAAAAAAAGCTTTTCGGTTTGCATTGATTTGTTCTGTGGGATCAATTTTGGGCGCAGCAATTGGTTATGGGATTGGGCATTGGGTTTGGTGGAATAGTGACGGGTCCTTTTCAATATTCGCCCAATTCTTTTTTAAGCATATCCCAGGATTCTCTCAACACGCTTTCGATAGAATAGAATCTTTATATGACACCTATAAATTCATGATAGTTTTTACAGCAGGATTTACACCCATTCCATTTAAAATTTTTACAATTAGTGCAGGCGCATTTAATATTAATTTTTTATGGTTCATGATTGCCAGTATTGTGAGTAGGAGTGCTCGATTTTATTTGGTTGCTGGATTAATCCAAAAATTCGGTAATCCCATTCGAGATTTCATTGATAAATATTTTAATTTATTAGCCATTGGTTTAACCATTTTATTTTTTGGTGGGTTTGCATTTTTAAAATTAATCATTTAAAAATGGCTTATCTTATTTCACATAATTTATTACCAAATTATCAGGGTGTAGTATAGCTTAGTTAATATTAATTCATTGGTAGGACTAGGTTGGAAAGTTTGAATTTTCCGGTCTTCCACTTTTATTATTCTATTGGGAAGGGGGAATCTAAGTTCAAGTTATGGAAACTATAAAACTCACGTTAAGAATTATTGGCTATTTTTTCTTTGGACTTTTTTTCCCAAATATTAAATCTTTATATCAATCTACTTAGATTATCTGAGCTTCTTTTCAAACTGCCATTTGTGGGTGGCTGTACTGCTTTATTTGTACTCGTTCTCCTAGATAGGTTCACAAACAAAGAAGATAGTTATTATTCAAAAGATGTAAAAAAATAATTATGCTAATTACAACAAAATAAAATTTAGAAGAATTTCGTGTTATAAAAACTTTAGGACTCGTACAAGGAAGTACAATTCGTGTTCGACATATTGGAAATGATATTGTGGCGGCATTAAGGAATATTGTTGGCGGGGAAGTGTACGATTACACCAAAATATTGGCAGAGTCACGAGAACGAGCCTTAGATCGTATGAAATCAGAGAAATCAGAAGCGGAATTATTAGGAGAAAATGTAATTGTTTGCATGCGATTTGCAACATCTACAATAATGTCCGGGATGGCAGAATTTTTAGCTTACGGTACAGCAGTTATTATTGAACCAAGATCAAGTCATAATTAAGAGTGTTGATTTTAAGCATTTGACCAATTATATTCACGTTCATGTATTTAGATTTTAACATCAATTCAGAAGACGAAGAACAATGGCTTGAAGGCCTTGAATCTTCCGATGATGAACTAGAAATGAAAGAAGCAGTAAGAATTCAGGATCCGATTTCATCTTTAGGACTGGCATCACCCCTAACAGCTGAGATTGGAACAAGCTTAAAAAACGCTTTGAATATTCTTCAACAAAAAAAACAAAACTGTTTGTTAATTGTTAATAATGGTGTTTTGGCGGGAATTCTTACAGAACGCGATCTTCTTCTAAAAGTGACAGGAAAAGGATTTGATCTTGATGTGGTTACTGTTGATGAGTTCATGACAGAAAACCCAGAATATCTTTCTTCCGAAGACCCGTTGGCCTATGCTTTAAACAAAATGCATATTGGCGGATTTAGACATGTCCCAATTTTAAACGATGATCGTCAACCTATTGGTTTAATAAGTATCAGTAATATTATTTCGACAATTGCCGATTATTTTAGCAGAGAAATTATTAATCTGCCCCCTTTAGATCGTTTAGTTGATTCGGATAAACGAGAGGGTGGTTAACTCCGCCACTATTTCTCAAATAACTTTTTTTAATTTTATAGCCAGATTCTGGCTATTTTTTTTAAGGATCGTGAAATAAGGAAAATCACTATATAAATTTTAAAGTTTTTTAAATAATTTTGTGTAATGAATCCCAAATGATTTTGTCAGTTTATTTTAATTTAAAAGATGAAAACACTTTACTGTGTTATGACTGGCACAATGATGTGTTTCTCTTTTTCTCACAAAACATTTTTAGTTAGGTGTATTAAATTCATTCACTTATTATCCAATAATAAAAAGAAAATGAAACGAACCCTTTTAACATATATCTTCATCCTAAACTCATTTGTTTTAAGTCAAGATACATTTTCTATTGAGTGCCGGTGGCTTGGATAATGATGGGGCTTTGGGACTAGTGGATATGTATCTTTTTCTATTTGAATTAATCGGAACACTTGAATAAAAGGAAAACCAAAAAATGAATTTCAAACTATTTATAATTCTTTGTTTAATTACAGCATCTTTATTTGGTAAATCAATTAAGGATAAGTATTCAGATGCTTCTTTAAGAATTATTTCACATGCATTAAACGACAGCACAGCCTACAATCGCTTGGGATATCTGTGTGATACATTTGGCCCAAGATTGAGTGGTTCAAAGAATCTTGAGAATGCCATAAATTGGATTTTGAAGGAAATGAAAAAAGATGGTTTAACTAAAGTTCAAGGTGAGCGCGTAAAAGTGCCGGTATGGATTCGCAATGAAGAATCTGTCACCTTGCTAAAACCATTTAAAAAGAATTTATCAATGCTTGGACTGGGTGGAAGTATAGCAACACCACGAGGAGGAATTACAGCAGAATTAATGGTTGTAAATGACTGGGAAGAACTTGAAGAACGCGGGAATGAAGCTAAAGGAAAAATTGTTTTATTTAATGCGCCATTTACCACTTACGGAGAAACTGTCGGGTACCGTTATTCTGGCGCTAGTGCAGCTGCAAATCATGGTGCTATAGCAAGCATGATTCGTTCCGTAGGATCTTGGTCTATGGATACACCCCACACGGGTGTTATGGCATATAAAGATGAAAATCCGAAAATTCCACATGCCGCACTCACAATGGAAGATGCTATGATGTTGGGAAGACTTCATGATCGAGGTGAAAAAATAATTATTAAATTAGATATGAAAGCTAAAATGGTTGCTGATAGATGGTCACGAAATGTTGTGTGTGAAATTCGTGGTTCAGAATTTCCTGATGAAATTGTTGTAGTGGGCGGTCATATTGATTCGTGGGATGTTGGGCAAGGTGCACAAGATGATGGCGGTGGATGTATTGCATCTTGGGAAGCAGTACGATTAATCAAAGAATTAGGGTTAAAACCAAAACGCACGATTCGATGTGTGTTATGGACAAATGAAGAAAATGGTGGAAAAGGGAACAAGGCCTATCGCGATATGCATGCAGATGAATTAGATAAACATATTTTAGCAATTGAATCAGACGGTGGTGTATTTTCGCCAAAAGGATTCGGGTTTTCAGGATCTGAGTCTGCATGGAATACTGTTGAAGAAATCCACGAATTACTTGTGCCAATCGGCGCAAATAATTTATCAAAAGGCGGACGAGCAGCAGACGTATCCCCATTAAATGATGAAGGTGTACCTGTCATGTCTCTTAAAGTTGATGGGTCTAAATATTTTTGGTATCATCATACCAATGCTGATACTTTTGATAAAATTGATTTTAATGAATTTAATCGCTGCGTCGCAACGATTGCGATCATGGCCTATGTTGTCGCTGATTTAGAAAAACCCCTTTCTCGATAAAGGTTGATTCACACGACTATTTCTCATCGAAACAGAAGAATTTCATGTTTAGATTCATAGGCTTTTCTTCAATCAATATTAAGGAATTAACCCATGTCTTCAGTATCTATAACGGGATACGGTGATAATTTAAGTGTCAATGGAATTCGGATCGGTGATCTTACCCCAGCTGGTCATGAATCAATAGAAAAAGAGAAAGGTGGTCTTAACTATTCCCCACTTGAGAATGTTGTTATTTCGCACGTGAAAGATTCATCTACATTAATAGCTCGTCGCCCTGATCCTCATGATGTAGAAAAGTATATTGAGACTGAAATTATTGATGGTTTGTGTTGCTATTCAGCTGTTAATCAAGGACAATTGAACCAAACAATTGTAGATGCAGTGGTAAAACATCTTACTGAAGAAAAACTCCCAACTGTTCCACGCTCGATTCGTCATAAATATATGAGTGCTTTTTTATTGGCTACAACAGGAATATCCGGGATGGATCGGGTTGTACCCAAAGTAGCTGGCGTTGAAGCTCCGGAACTCATGTTTAAGATTTCACGTCGTTGGGGATATCGTGTGAAAGGAATTCCAAAAGGGGAAGCACTTGTTGTTGCTGCCAATGGAAATTTCCATGGTCGCTCCATGACAGCAGTTTCATTATCCGATGATCCGGATGCGAAAGAAGATTTTGGTCCATTTGTGCCAGGAATTGAAATGGTCCCATTTAATGATTCCAATGCATTGGAATCTCTCTTTGAAGAAAAAGGTGAAAGAATTGCAAGCTTTATGGTGGAGCCTATTCAAGGAGAAGCAGGCGTCATCGTTCCTGATGACGATTATTTTCAACGCGTTTCTGTTCTGTGTAAAAAATACAATGTTCTTTTAGCTATGGATGAAGTACAAACTGGATTTGGTCGTACAGGTGCTAATTTTGCTCACCAATTATTTGGTGTAAAACCAGATCTTATGGGATGCGGGAAAGCTGCCGGTGGTGGAATTCTTCCAATATCTTTTGTTGCTGGAACCGATGAAGCCATAGGTGTTTTAACACCTGGATCCGAAGGGTCTACTTTTGGGGGTTATCCATTAGCTGCTGTGGTTGGAACCTATGCTATCAAAGTTATGGTTGATGAAAATTTAGCTGAAAACGCTACCAATATGGGTGGTAGATTAATCGGAAATATGGAATCGATTAAATCCGATTTCCCAGACAAGATTAAAGAAGTTAGAGGGCGAGGTTTATTAACAGCATTTGAAATGTATGATGAACCACATTTAGATGGGCATGCTGTATCCGTTGGTTTATTGGAAGAAGGTGTTTATGCGAAAGAAACACATCATTCCACTGTTCGATTGGCGCCAGCATTAACCATCAATAAAACTCAAATTGATGCATTATCTGATGCAATCAGAACTGTCGTAAAAGGATTGTAAATCTTTGTCGATTTTCGATTTTTCAACTCACGCAAATTTAAATAGGTAAAATATGGATATATTAAAAACACTTGGGATTGATTCGGAAAACTTTGGCGCATGCGTTGGCCCCAATCAATGGAATAACACAAAAGAAGAAGGTAAGATTGATTCTTTCAATCCAGCGACAGGAGACTTAATCGCATCCGTTTATCAATGCTCTACCAATGATTATGAAACAGTAGTTCAACAATCACTTGAAGCTTTTAAAGAATGGCGAAAAGTACCGGCTCCAGAAAGAGGGCAGTTAGTTCGTCAAATGGGTAATGCGCTTAGGGATTATAAAGATCCTTTAGGAAGTTTGGTATCTCTAGAAATGGGAAAAATAAAACAGGAAGGCGATGGTGAAGTTCAGGAAATGATTGATATCGCAGATTTTGCTGTGGGTCAATCCAGAATGCTTTATGGAAATACGATGCATTCTGAGAGAAAGGATCATAGGATGTATGAACAATGGCACCCATTAGGAATCGTTGGTGTGATTAGTGCATTCAATTTCCCTGTGGCAGTATGGAGCTGGAATGCGTTTTTAGCTGCAATTTGTGGAAATACAACTATTTGGAAACCTTCTTCCACCACACCGCTTTGTGCAATTGCGGTTCAAAATATTTGTAATGAAGTTCTGTCTATTAATGACGTACCGCATATTTTCAGTACAGTGATCGGCCGTGGTTCAAGTGTTGGCGAAACTATGATCAACGATTCTCGGGTACCAATGGTATCTTTTACGGGTTCCACGCGAATGGGGCGTCATGTGAGTGAAGTTGTTTCAAAACGTTTTGGCAAAACCATTCTTGAATTAGGTGGAAACAATTGCATTATTGTGGATGAAACTGCAGATATGGATCTAGTTATTCCTGCTATAGCTTTTGGCGCTGTGGGAACTGCTGGACAGAGATGCACCAGTACTCGCCGAGTTATTGTTCACGATTCTAAATATGAAGAATTAAGAGATCGTTTGGTTAGTGCATATAATCAAGTTAATATTGGTAATCCATTAGAAGATGGAACACTCATGGGACCGCTGGTGAATGATGATGCAGTTTCGGATTTTCAAAAAGCAATAGAAAAAGCAAAAATTTCTGGCGGAGAAATTCTTTATGGAGGATCATCTATCGAAGGTAGCGGGAATTATGTTAATCCAACTATTATTAAAGCTGAAAATGAATGGGAGATCGTTCAGGAAGAAACATTCTCATGTATTTTGTACATTATGACTTATTCAAATCTGGATGAAGCAATTGAAATGCACAATAGTGTACCACAAGGATTATCATCAGCCATGTTTACGCTAAATATGCGACATGCGGAAAAATTTCTATCATCAGTTGGATCTGATTGTGGAATTGCTAATATCAATATCGGAACATCAGGTGCCGAAATTGGTGGAGCATTCGGCGGCGAAAAAGAGACAGGCGGCGGTCGAGAATCTGGATCGGATAGTTGGAAACAATATATGCGTCGGCAAACAAACACAATCAACTGGGGAACGGATTTACCTTTGGCCCAGGGAATTAAATTTGACTTAAGTAAATAGGCGAAATTATGGAAAAAATTAGTTTTCAAGATACACGAAGTGTCATCGGAAAGTATATGTTGGCAGATGGAATGTCACCCGTAATTGATTTAGACAAAAGCCACGGCTCTTGGTTGGTTGATGGGAATACGGGGAAAGAATATCTAGATTTATTTTCAATGTTTGCATCCATGTCAATCGGATATAATCATCCGTATGTTTTAGAACAAAAAGAAAGATTGACTCGGGCAGCAATTAATAAACCAACAAACTCCGACGTGTATTCTCCACTTATGGCAGAATTTGTAGACACAATGGGACGTGTTGCTCAACCAGATTATTTACCTCATTCTTTTTATGTATCTGGTGGAGCATTGGCTGTTGAAAATGCCCTAAAAGCTGCGTTCGATTGGAAAGTGCGACTTAATATTGCTAAAGGCAATGGTGAAAAAGGGAATCAAGTTTTACATTTTAAACAGTGTTTTCATGGTCGCTCGGGTTATACCTTATCCTTAACGGATTCTCCCGATCCTAGAAAAGTTCAATATTTTCCAAAATTTGATTGGCCTCGCGTCACGCCACCTTCTATAACCTTTCCAATGAATGAATCTAATTTGGAAAATGTAATGGCTTTAGAAGCGCAGTCACTTCAAGAAATCAAACAAGCAATACGTGAAAACCATCATGATATAGCTTGCATGATTTTAGAACCAATTCAAGGGGAGGGTGGCGATAACCATTTTAGAGATGAATATCTCGTCTCGTTAAATGAAATTGCGTTAGAAAATGATATATTAATGATTTACGATGAAGTCCAAACAGGTATAGGAATTACGGGCGAAATGTGGGCGCATCAACATTTTTCAGATGAAGCTCGACCTGATATTATCAGTTTTGGTAAGAAAACTCAATGTTGTGGAATATTTGCTGGTGGCAGATTGGATGAAGTTGAAAATAACGTTTTCAAAGAATCCAGCCGTATAAATTCTACATGGGGTGGGAATTTGGTGGACATGGTTCGCTTCACGTTATATTTAGAAGTAATTGAACAAGAAAAGCTTGTTGAAAAAGCAGCAGCAACTGGTACATATCTTTTGGGTGAATTGAAAAAACTTGAATCAGATTTTTCTGGACTTGTCTCGAATGTTCGGGGTCGTGGACTTTTTTGTGCCTATGATCTTCCATCTGGTGCACAGCGTGATAAGATGACAGAGTTACTTCAAGATGAAGGCGCTCTTGTATTAGGATGTGGTTACACTTCAATTAGATTTCGACCACATTTAAATGTTTCGACTGAAGAAATCGATCTTGGAATTGGCATGATGCGTAAGGCCTTAAATCGGATCTAAGTATGACGGAAATTGCGGGAAAAGTTTATATTGTTTCTACACCTATCGGAAATTTAGGTGATATGACTTATCGCGCGGTTGAAACATTAAAAGCGGTTCCTATGATTGCTGCGGAAGACACAAGACATTCGCGAAAATTATTGGATCATTATAACATTTCAACACCCATGATTAGCTATTATGAGCATAATCGATTTACGCGTATTCCTAAAATAATTGATCATTTAAATAGTGGTAAAGATATTGCTGTAATTACGGATGCTGGAACGCCGGGTATTTCTGATCCAGCATACAAATTAATTCGTGAAGCATTGCTTCATAATATAATTATTGAATCCATTCCTGGTGCATCTGCATCCTTGGCTGCTTTGGTATCTTCAGGACTACCCACGGATCGTTTTTTATTTGAAGGATTCCTTCCACCTAAAAAAGGACGGAAAGGCAGAATTGCACGAGTTGAGAATGAACAAGCCACATTGATTTATTATGAATCGCCAAAAAGACTTCTACGCACTTTAAGACAATTATTAGAAGGCTTAGGTGATCGTCCCGCAGTTGTTGCTCGTGAACTCACAAAACTCTATGAAGAAATTAAACGAGGAAAATTATCCGATTTATTAACATATTATACCAACAAGACTCCAAAAGGAGAATGTGTCATTCTTGTGGGTAAAGATGATCCAAATGTCTATTTTGAATAAATCTCTCTTTATTTCATTTGAAGGGATTGACGGCTGCGGAAAATCCACGCAAGTCAATATGCTCATGGAAAAATTCTTAAAATCAGGTGATAAAGCGAGGCTTGTTCGTGAACCTGGTGGAACTAAAATATGTGAAGAAATACGTGAGGTTCTTTTAAAAAACCGTGATGATGTAATGGCGGATAGAACCGAAGCGCTTCTCATGACGGCAAGCCGAGCTCAACTAACAAAAGATTGTATTTTGAATCAACTTGAAGACGGAATAATAGTTGTAGCTGATCGCTTCAAAGATTCAACTATTGCCTATCAAGGTGGTGGAAGAGGTTTAGATATCGATTATCTTTTAAACTTAAATGAATTTGCTACCTATGGATTAGATCCTGACATAACATTTTTTATTGATGTGACTGCTGAAGAAGGAAGTCGTCGTCATTCAGGAAAACCAGATCGTATTGAAGGGGAAGGTTTTGATTTTCAAAAAAAAGTTCGGGAACAATATATTAAGTTGGCACATATGTTTTCTAAGCGATATATAGTTATAGATGGGACTTTGTCTCCCGATAAAATTCACCAATTAATTTGGATAGAAATTCAAAACTGGAAAAAATGATGAAAAATAAACAAATTTTTAAAACAACTATTTTTATAATAACAGTTCTTACATTTTTAAATGCCGGTACAAAAGATATTTATAAGCAAGTACGGGAAAATCAATCTCTCATGAATGATGTTTATCGTCATTTAATTACGAATTATGTGGACGATATCAATTTAGATGTTTTTACAAAAATGAGCATTAATAATATGCTTTATGATTTGGATCCCTATACTGTTTATCTCGAGAACGAAGAAAGAAGTGGGATTGAAATGCTAACAAAAGGGCAATATGGTGGTATCGGCATTCAAATTGGTAAAAGGGAAAAAGTTTTAACGGTTATTGCTCCAATTGAAAATACGCCTGCTAAACGAGCCGGAATTGTTAGCGGAGATAAAATTATAAAAATCGATAGTACTGCAGCAGTTGGACTTTCTATGGATGATGCTGCAAAATTAATTCGAGGTGTTAAAGGGTCACAGGTGATTTTAACTATTGAGAGATTTGGAGAAACAGATTTTATTGAATTTGAATTAACAAGAGAAGATATTAAAGTTAAAGATATTTCATTTTCCGGAATGTTGGATGATCAAACTGGATATATAAGACTCACGCGTTTTTCTAGGAATTCCGATAGAGAAATGAAAAAAGCTCTACAAGATTTGCTGAATCAAAATATGACAGGATTGATTCTCGATTTAAGAGATAATCCTGGAGGATTACTGAATGCAGCAGTCAATATTCTTGATTTATTTATCGAAAAAGGAGAAATGCTCGTTTGGACAAATGGGAAGACACAAAAATCTAAACGAAAGTATAAAAGTAAGTCAGATCCATTGGTTCCTAAAGATGTTAATGTAACCGTTTTAGTAAATCAAGGCAGTGCATCAGCAAGTGAAATTGTAGCTGGAGCAATTCAAGATTTAGATCGTGGTGTTGTGGTAGGTCGAACAACTTTTGGGAAAGGTCTTGTCCAAACCGTTTTTAATATTGATAAAGACCGTTCCCTAAAAATTACAACAGCTAAATATTTTATCCCCAGCGGGCGATTAATTCAAAAACCTGGATATTTACCTGATGAAATACTGGCCGATACAACTGTTCAAGATAGTATTTTTTATACAAAAGGCGGACGAAAAGTATCAGGCGCAGGTGGAATAACACCAGATTATGAAGTTGATATTTCTAGAACATTGCCGATTTTATCTGCCAGTTGGCGACAGGGTCTTTTTTTCAGTTTTGTCCAAAAACATAAAATTGATTATAATACGTTCGATGATGCGGAAAATGATACAACACTTATGGCTCAATTTGAGAATTATTTATATGATTCTGAATTAGATATTTTTATGAAGGGTGAATCTAATTATTTAGATATGAAAGAAATGTTATGGGAAATGGATTCTACCGATATTGAAATTCAAGGTGCTATCGATATTCTTGACAGTTATTTTGAACAAAAAGCGATAAGTCAGTTTGAGTTAGAAGAAAACAAATTACATAATTGGTTGATGGTAGAGTTTGCAGATCATTTCCATGGAAATGAGGGTCGGGTTAAACAATCATCCATAGATGATAAGTATATCCAAAAAGCCATTAGCATTTTGAATGACCCTGTGGTTTATGGTGAAGTTTTTTCACCTCAATTAATAAATGATAATCCGGGTATTTCAGACAAATAAGCCTTAATGATCCACCAAATATCTTTTTATAATCGGCCAATTCTCACTGTAAATTTCGCGGCTTTTTTACAGGGCGATTAGCTCAGATGGTTAGAGCGCTACGTTGACATCGTAGAGGTCGGCGGTTCGACTCCGTCATCGCCCACATTACAATTTCGACGCTTTCCCGACAGTTCGGGATTATGGAATAGCTTAATAATAACTGTTTTTTAATTTTGTAAAAAATTATCAATCTTGTGAATTAAGTAAAAAGAGTGAGTGAACTCATAAAAAATCACAAAAATTAATTATGTCAGAAATCAATATAACATTACCGGATAATTCCGTAAAAACGATGCCGATCAGCACAACCTCGCAACAAGTTGCTGATAGTATTGGCTCTAGGTTAGCACATGCAGTTGTCGTGGCGAAAATTGATGGAAACCTTATTGATTTAAATTCACCACTAGATAAAGATTGTTCATTACAATTATTCACGGGTGATACACCAGAAGGACACGATACACTTCTCCATTCGACAGCACATTTAATGGCACAGGCTGTAAAGGAATTATTTCCATCCGCTAAGGTTACAATAGGTCCAACGATTGAGAATGGCTTCTTTTACGATTTTGATGTTGATGTCCCATTCTCTGATGAAGTTCTTGCTAAGATTGAACAGAAAATGAAAGAGTTGGCTAAATTAGGGCAAAATATTGTTCGAAAAGAAATCTCATCAAAAGATGCAATTGACCTTTTTGATAATATGGGAGAATCATATAAAGTCGAAATCGTTAGCCAATTAGATCCGCAAGAAGTTATTTCTGCTTATACTCAATCGAATTTTACAGATTTATGTCGTGGGCCACATGTATCTAATACTTCAAAAATAAAATATTTTAAATTGTTGTCAACTTCAGGTGCCTATTGGCGTGGCGATGAAAAAAATAAGATGCTTCAACGTATCTATGGTACTGTATTCGCCAGTAAAGATGCATTAAAAACGCATTTGCATAATCTGGAAGAAGCTAAAAAACGAGACCATCGAAAATTGGGAAAAGAACTACAAATTTTTGCGTTTGATGAAGAAGTCGGTCCGGGGCTTCCATTGTGGCTTCCTAATGGTACAGCAATGATCGAAGCATTGGAACAACTTGCAAAAGAGAGTGAAAGAAAATCTGGCTATAGTCAAGTACGCACACCTCACCTGACAAAGGGCGCCCTTTATGAAAAATCTGGTCATTTAGAGCATTATAAAGATTCTATGTATCCCGCCATGGATATCGATGGAACTGATTATTATGTAAAACCCATGAATTGTCCACATCATCATAAAATTTATGCGGCCATACCAAAAAGCTATCGAGATTTGCCTGTTAGATTTTCTGAGTATGGGACGTGTTATCGTTATGAAAAATCAGGTCAATTATTTGGATTGATGCGTGTTAGAAGTCTTCAAATGAATGATGCTCATATTTATTGTACAAAAGAACAATTCAAAAAAGAATTTTTAGCTGTTTGTAATATGTATCTTTCTTATTTTGAAATTTTTGGTATTGAAAAATACTCCATGAGATTAAGTCTTCATGATAAAGAAGGTTTAGGAAAAAAATATGTAAATGAACCAAAATTATGGCTCGAGACTGAACAATGGGTGCGGGAAGCTCTCCAAGAAGGTGAGTTGGATTTTGTTGAAGTTCAGGGTGAAGCTGCTTTCTATGGCCCAAAAATTGATGTTCAGGTCTGGAGCGCTATTGGAAAAGAATTTACTTTGGCAACAAACCAAGTAGATTTTGCTATTCCAGAAAAATTTAATTTGACTTATACAGATGAGAATGGGAATGACCAAACACCGCTATGTATTCATCGCGCACCTTTAGGAACACATGAGCGATTTATTGGATTCCTGATTGAACATTTTGGGGGTAATTTCCCGCTCTGGCTTGCACCGATTCAGATTGCGGTTCTACCCATATCTGATAAAGTAATTGATTACGCAAATGAAGTAACTCAAGAATTAAGAGATGCTGGATTGCGAGTGAAATTGAGTGATAGGTCAGATAAAATTGGCTTAAAAATTCGCCAAGCAGAATTAGAAAAGATTAATGTTATGCTGGTTGTCGGTGAAAGAGAAGCGACTGAAAAGACCGTTTCTGTCCGACGAAGGTTTGAAGGAGATCAAGGCGTCATTGCTTTATCTATTTTAAAAAACCAGCTTTTTGATGAAATTAAACAAAGGAGACTCTCTCATAGCCAAGAAACAGAAGCAGCGACTGAATAGTGATATTACTGCAAAAGAAGTAAGATTGATTTCAGAAACGGGAGAACAATTAGGTGTTGTTCCCACGGAAGCTGCAATAACTAGAGCCGAAGACATTGGATTGGACCTGATGGAAGTTGCGCCTGACGCAAAACCACCGGTTTGCAAAATCGTCGATTATGGTAAACTCAAATACGAAGAAAAAAAGAAACAACAACAAAGCAAAAAGAAACAGCATGTTGTAAAGCTCAAGGAGATTCGGTTAAGACCTCGAATTGACGATCATGATCTGATGACTAAATTAAATCGCGGGCGAAAATTTTTAGAAGCTGGCGCAAAATTGAAAATTACACTGATGTTTCGTGGGCGTGAGTTAGCCCGAATAGATCTTGGAAAAGTTTTAATGGAAAGAGTTCTCGAAGAATTGGCAGATGTGGCAGAGGTTGAAAAGGATATTCCTTTAGAAGGCCGACGCATGTCAATGATCCTTAACGCAAAATAGGAGTGCTGGATGCCTAAAATGAAAACAAGGCGCGGAGCCGCAAAACGGTTCAAGCTGACAGGTTCCGGCCGAATTAAACGAAACAAAGCAAACCATAGACATATGCTCATACGCAGATCGAATAAAGTAAAACGGAACATGAGACAATCAACGTTTCTTGCTCCAGGTGATGCTAAACTCGTGAAAGCAATGTTGGGCGTCTAAAACTGGAGGCGATAAAAAATGCCAAGAGCAAATAGTTCCGTACCACGACATCGTCGTCATCGGAAAATCGTCAAGCAGGCCAAAGGCTACTATGGTGCCCGGAGCCGCAATTACAAATCTGCCAAAGATGCAGTAACCAGAGCAGGTCTATACGCTTATCGCGATAGACGTCAGCGCAAACGTATGTTTCGCAGACTTTGGATTACACGTATTAATGCAGCATGTAGGCTCAATGGGACAACATACTCTGCTTTTATAAATGGTCTGAAGACCAAAGGTATTGACTTGGATCGGAAAATTATGGCCGATATGGCGGTGCATGATCCGCAAGCCTTTACCGCATTGACCACTTCAGTTAGTTAACTGAAATGTCGATGATGGAACAACTCGAGTCGGTCAGGAAGCAATTCCTGACCGACATCGAATCCTTCCCAGAAAACCCCCAAGACATTGAACATCTCCGGTCTAAATATTTAGGACGGAAAGGGCTTGTTGCGTCATTATTTGCCTTAATGGGGAAAGCGACTGCAGAAGAAAGACCCGCTCTAGGAAAAGAGCTTAATCTTCTTAAACAAGATCTAACAGTAAAATTTGATGAAAAAGAAAATATATTTTCTACATCACAACAATCAGCAGAAGATGATTCCATTGATTTAAGTCTGCCTGGAAAAACGCCAAGAATAGGCTCGATTCATATTCTAGAACAGACTTTATCCGAAATAAAGGATATTTTTAAATCCATCGGCTTTCATGTGGCTTATGGCCCAGAAGTGGATGATGATTATCATAATTTTTCTGCACTTAATATTCCTGAACATCACCCGGCTCGCGATATGCAAGATACATTTTTTGTCGATCCAACAACTGTTTTGAGAACACATACATCCAATGTGCAGATTCATCTTATGGAAAATGAAGACCCACCGATTCGTTATATTGTTCCAGGTCGCGTATATCGAAATGAAGCGATTGGTTATAAATCGTATTGCTTATTTCACCAAGTGGAAGGCATTTATATAAACGAAAGAGTTTCATTTGCCGAATTAAAAGGGTGTCTTGAATTTTTTGTAAAACAAATGTTTGGTCCTAATAAAAAAATGAGATTTCGACCCTCTTATTTCCCGTTTACGGAACCCAGTGCAGAAGTAGATATGTGGGACGATGAACGACAACAATGGATGGAGATTTTAGGCTGCGGAATGGTAGATCCTGCTGTCTTAGAAAATGTTGGATATGATTCTAAAAAATGGCACGGATATGCGTTCGGAATGGGTGTAGAACGAATCGCTATGCTAAAATACAAAATTAATGATATTCGATTATTTTATAATGGAGATACGCGTTTCTTGGAACAATTTTCATGATAATCTCAATCGATTGGCTCAAACAATTTGTTGATATAAATGAATCGCCCGAAGATTTAGCTGAACTTCTTTCCAAAACAGGATTGGAAGCTGAAGTTATTGGTATTCACAATAAAATAGATGGAATAGTTATTGGGTACGTGGAAACGGCTGAAAAGCATCCCGATGCGGATAAACTAAAACTTTGTACTGTAAATGATGGAAAAGCGATTCACCAAGTTGTGTGTGGTGCGCCGAATGTTGAAGCTGGACAAAATATTGCTTTTGCAAAAATTGGTTCCATTTTACCCGGAAATTTCAAAATAAAAAAAGCCACTATTCGCGGTATTGAATCATCTGGTATGATCTGTTCTGAGCGTGAGTTACGAATTACAGATGAACATGAAGGTATTATGGTTTTACCTTCGAATTTAAATCCGGGTGACGATTTTACGACTGCTTACGGACATAAATTTCTCTCAATAGAGTTAGATATCACACCGAACCGCCCGGACGCTTTTTCTCACCAAGGAGTTGCAAGAGATATTGCCGCTGTGACAAATCGAGAATTCAGACCCATCAAAAGTGAAATAACACATTCACAAGGGCAAGATACTATAAAAATTTCCATTGATAATTCAAATGATTGTCCAAGATATATTGGTGGAATTGTTAAAAATGTAAAAGTTGGACCCAGTCCTGATTGGATGGTTGAAAGACTTAAAGCAGCCGGACAAAGAAGCATCAACAATTTGGTTGATATTTCAAATTATGTTTTATTAGAAATGGGACATCCGACTCATATTTTCGACTATGATAAATTGAATCAAAAAGAGATTCTTATTCGTCGAGCGACCACAGGTGAATCGCTAACAACTTTAGATGAAGCAAAGCACACTTTAACAGACACTCATTTATTAATTACAGACGGAAAAACGCCGATAGCATTGGCAGGTGTTATGGGTGGACTTGAAACAGCCGTCTCTGCCAATACCACAACTGTATTAGTAGAGAGTGCATACTTTGATCCTGTTACTACACGAAAAAGTGCGAAATCACTGCAAATGAGTACTGATGCATCCAAAAGATTCGAACGTGGTGCAGACCCGGAAGGGAACGTTACAGGATTTTGGAGAGTTATTTCATTATTAATGGAATTAGCCGATGGAGAATTGTCATCAGAAATGATTGATATTTACCCTAACAAAAAAACGCAAAGTGAAATTAATTTAAGACGTTCGGAACTGGATTTGGTATTAGGGCATCATGTTGAATGCAAAGAAGTTGATCGAATTCTTGCTGCAATTGGATTTATATCTACTTATACAAAAATAGACTGGACATGTGTTCCGCCTTCTTTTCGTCCTGATATTGAACGGGAAATTGATGTGATTGAAGAAATCGCTAGAATGATTGGTTATGATTCAATACCTGCTGATGAAAATATTTACGGACCCTATAGATATGATGAACCGGATCCTGAAAAAAAGATAGACCCAATTCGGACAACTCTATCAGGATTCGGGTTTAATCAGATTTACTCCAATTCTTTGCAAAATGAACACCTTTCAAATCTTTCTGGAAATACACCTATTAAAATGATGAATCCTTTGAGCCAAGAAATGGCTTTTTTAAGAACATCATTATTACCTGGACTCATGAAAGCGGCTGATTTTAATTTAAAAAATGGTACATCAAGTTTACGATTATTTGAATTAGCAAATGTCCACGCTCAAAAAGGTGATGGATTTGAAGGTATAATTGAATATCGTAATTTAGCCGGAATAATTTTGGGCGAAGCAAGAGCTGGTTCTGTACATAGCGATTCTTTGAATGAAGATCTATTCACATTAAAAGGCCATTTATCCGGTCTTTTTAAAGACAAATATCGTATGCGATTTGAATTAAAACGAGAATCTCATCCTGGATTTGACTATGGACAAACCATACTAATAAATCGACAATCTGTGGGAGCTATGGGTAGATTATCCCAAGATTGGATCAATCAAATGGATTTAGACATAGAGAATGTATTTGGTTTTGAACTAAATCTTGGTCCTTTATTAAAAATGATGAATGGGAAAAAACAATTTAAAACAGTTTCTCTTTTTCCAAAAATTCAACGTGATTTAAATCTTGTCATGCCAAAAACTCAAAATACTGGTCCGGTAGAAGCAATGATATTGAAAAAAGGGAAAAATATTATTATTGATGCAAAACCCATAAATATATTTATTGATGAAGATGCATTAGGAGAAGGCCTAAAAAGCGTTACTTTTTCTATCGAATTTCAGCATACTACTAAAACACTTGAAGATAAAGATGTAACTCCTGTAATAAACGACATTATCCGTATTGCCGAGAAGGACTTTCTTGCTAAATTAAGGTCATGAAAGATATATCCTTACTTAACGAACTTGAACTAAAAATTCGAGAATTGGTTTCATCCCTTGAACGTGAGCGGGAAAAAAATATTGATTCTGAAAAATCAGTTCAGGAATCCCAAAAATTATCCTTAATTGAAGAAAAGGTCAGAAACCTAATTAATTTGGTTGATCAATTGGAGCAGAATTAATATGAACGAAGAAAGTAACCAAGTTTCTATATCCATTTTTGGACAAGAATACTCTGTCAAAGCACCTGCGGATCCAGAATACATTAAAAGAATTGGGGAATATTTAGACGGTAAAATGCGAGAAGTTCAATCGGGCTTTTCAACAACACAATCTTCTACTCGCATTGCGATTTTAGCCGCTATGAATATTACAGACGAATTATTTAATGCGCGTCAATCTGGCGATTCTGAAGATACCGAAGTCGAACAAAAAATTTCTTCACTTATCGAACTTATCGACGAATCTGTTTAAGCTCATTCATTAGCCACTAAGTTCACAAAGAAAAAACAAATAAAAATTAATCCGGCTAAATAAATTTTCTATGAAAATTTCTATGTCCATTTTTTTATTTTCTATGTTCCTTTCCATTCTCCCTAGCGAAAAAACAAGATTAACTATAAATCTTTTTATCTATGTCTAATCCATTGATCCTTTCCGGTAAGGATGTTAGCCTTTACGTCTATGATAATCTAAAAAAACGAATTTCATTCCTTAAGGAAAATGATATAATTCCAGGGCTTGCAGTTATTCTCGTTGGCGAAGATCCTGCTTCCCAAATTTATGTCCGCACAAAGGCAAAGAAGTTTAAGCAATTAAATTTATTGACGGAGTCGTTCCCCCTTAATTCAGAAACATCTGAACGTGATTTATTAACTCTGATTCATGAATTAAATCAAAATAATAAATTTCATGGAATTCTCGTACAGCTTCCTTTACCAAACCATATCAATTCACAAAAAATTATTGAAGCCATTGATCCTATAAAGGATGTGGATGGATTCCATCCTGAAAATGCAGGTCTTCTTTCTATTGGGAATCCAAGATTTATTCCCTGTACACCCAAAGGGATTATGAGATTTTTAACCCATTATTCTATTGATTTAAAAGGAAAGCATGTGGTTGTGGTGGGCAGAAGCAATATTGTTGGACGACCCATTTCTATATTAACAAGTTTGAAGCAGAAGGGAGCTAATGGCACAACGACAATTTGTCATTCCGGAACTCCCAACATTTCTGATTTTACAAAATTGGCTGATGTTGTCATAGTCGCCTTGGGCGTTCCAAATTTTCTTACTGGTGAAATGATTAAAGATGGAACAGTTGTAATTGATGTTGGCATTAACCGCATTGATGAAGATACGGAAAAAGGATATAAACTTGTGGGTGATGCAGATTGGGAATCAATTCAAGATAAAGTTTCTGCTGTAACGCCCGTTCCGGGGGGAGTAGGACCTATGACGATTGCAATGCTTGTTGAAAATACCATTGAAGCTGCAGAGATTTCAGTATCACAAAGAATTTAGCCTTTGTAAATTTTCATCCATATTGCGCCCGTAGCTTCCCGATAAATCGGGACAGGCAGCTTCGCTACAGGTTCAGATTTTAATCAATTTTTATTGCGCCCGTAGCTCAGCTGGATAGAGCGCATGCCTCCGGAGCATGAGGTCGGAGGTTCGAATCCTCTCGGGCGCACTCGAGAATAATACCAAGTGTCTCGTCTGAAAAGCCTCACTTAATCGTGGGGCTTTTTTGTTTCATCTTTAATCATATTTATTCATACATACCCAAAAAGTGGACACAGATATGGTGGACACACTTTTTAATGACCCCCCAAGGGGCGTATGGCATTTGAGAACTATTGCTGTATCCGCATTCCGCACTAAGTAAATCAAAACAAAGTTCAAGTTTTTTGTAGGATTATGGGTAGATTTCGAGATGCATATAAAATTAAATAGGGTTTATAATGTGGGCTGATTCAGGAGCAGGAGCATTATCAATGGGTGGTATCTTTGCTGAAATTCTTACATTTCTTCTTTTGGTTATCATTTCAAGTTTGTTTCTTATCCAATATTTACGAAAACGTAAAAATAAACCAATGAGCAAAATAATTTCAGGCTTTGGTATTGCCCTTAGCATATTGATATTTTTAAATCATACAAGTATGACATTTGCCCACTTAGATTTTATAAAGGAACAGAAACAAATTGTAAGTGACCCAAACTACGCAGATAGTTGGGGACGACCCCTATCTATAAGAGAAGGTTGGATTAAAAGTGGCTACAGAAATATTCGTATTAGCATAATTGAAAGTGTTATTTTTGGTCTATTACCACTCTTGATATTTTATCGTCAATATAGACGAATATTAACTAAATGATTAATATTATCGTCGCAATAATTGGCATATTTGGACTCTTTATTTTTGTAGAATTTGGGATTGAGTTTTGGGGTCGCATTTCAGATTTTGGACTGTTTTGTTATTTAATCCTCTTAGTTATATTATTATGGTCAGCAATTAAATTATACAGAAAATCCGACAGGAGGCTGAGAGCTCGAGTTGGGTTTCCGTTTAATTGGAAGTCTAAAATCATATTTATCATATTTTCATTACTATTCGGTTTTGCATGGTTCTTCTTAACTGCAGATTTTTTTGATGGTAGTGATTGGTTTATGATTCCAATTGCTATTTTAATTTTTACATTTGCTTATATTTACTCAAATTACTATTATTCTGAAACTGCTGAAGAAGGACTGGTTGAAAACGAAAATGAAGAATTTGGCGAAGAAGAATACGAAGATGAAGAAAAGTATGAGGAAGAAGAGAGTTTTGAAGAAGGCTATGGAGGGGAAGAAGATTTAGATAGAAAATATGCTAATATATTAGGACTAAAAGGAAAAGTGACTTTTACTAATATTAAAAATTCTTATAAAAATAAAATGAAAGAATATCATCCAGACAAAGTGGCTAATTTGGGTGATAAATTAAAAGATGTAGCAGAAAAAGAATCCAAATTAATAAATGAAGCATATGAATATTTTAAGAAGAAGCATAGCTGAGCATCAAGCCCAACATTCGTGGGGTTTTTTGTTTGTGGGATGATGTGTAGATTTGGGAATGATTAAGCGTATTGCACTACTACTCATATTATTCTCCATTTCTTATTCCCAAGAGATAATCGGAGATGGTCTATCTGGTCAACCTTTACTTGATTATGTAGTAACCAATTATAAAACATCCACCACATTAGGATATACCGATGCCAGAGATATCATGTATGGTACAATTGACATTCAAGATGGTAATCAACTCTCTTGTGTATATACGGGCTTTACCATTACGCTCGATACAACAGCAGACCCAAGCACAAATGCGTATGAACAAGGGATAAACTGTGAACACACCTATCCCCAAAGCATGGGTGCTGGAGATGAACCACAAAAAAGTGATATGCATCATTTGTTCCCCTGTAAATCAAATGTGAACTCATCTCGTGGGAATGACCCGTATGCAGAGATACCAGATGAAGATACAGACACTTGGTACCGCAATGATTATTCACAAGAAGATATCCCAACAGAATACATAGATGAGTTTGCAGAAAAGGATAATCCACCTGACCCTAATAATGAAGTATTTGAACCTCGTGAAGACCACAAGGGTGACGCATCAAGGGCAATGTTTTATTTCTTTTCAATGTATAACGATGTTGCTGACACGAACTTTTGGAATGAGCAGAGAGATGTTTTATTAGACTGGCATTATTATGATGAAGTAGATGACTGGGAACTGAACAGAACTTGGGCAATCGCATCCTACCAAGAGAACCAGCCCAACCCGTTTGTATTAGATTCTTCACTTGCTCGTAGAATATGGTATATGGATGATGGTGGGACAGACACTTCCAGCACAGACACGACCGAGTACAATATCATCATCAATGAGATAATGTAGAACCCTTCAGCAGTTGCAGATAGTGAAGGAGAATGGTTTGAGATTTATAACAACTCTGATGAAGGAAACTTAGTTTTTAATTATAATGTTACTGAGTTTAGTTTTGATATCTCAGATTCATTTAACGATAGTCTAAATATCAATTTTAATGTTTCTGATACAGTTCAAAGGATTATTTATAAACCTGAAATGAGTTATGCGACAGTATTTGAAGGTGATGGTTTTCTTTGTTTGCAAGGTTGTAAATTTAACATTAAATTTCGTTAATAATAACTTACACATGGAGATAATAAACAATGAAATACTTAAGAATGTTAATGTTGCCTTTGGCTTTGATTTTGGTAGTAAGCTGTGAAGATGATGCAGTAGCTGTTGATTGCGGTGCGTTGAGTACTGCATTAACCGATGCGACTACTGCCTGGACTAATTCAATGGATCTAGATGCTGGTACGTTTGGCGCGACAGAATGTGCAGCGATGGTGGCAGCATATAAAGCTGGTCTTGATGGCGGATGTGCCGGTTACGATCAGGCTGGTTTGGATTTGCTAAATACCACAGACAATGGTTGTGGATAGATAGTTACTTCATTTCAAAACCATAATTAGTATAAAAAAAACCACATTCGTGGTTTTTTTTGTTTGTGGGATAATTTGTACATTTGACTATATCAAGGAGTCAGAGATGAAGAATAAGACAGTTCCCGCATATTATACTCTATTTAATACCGGGAATGAGTATTTTGATAAAGGTGACTGTGACAAAGCATTAGATAACTTTGAAAGGTCGCTTGAAATCAGTGAGGAAATTGGTGACAAACCTCTAATGGCTAGAAATTGTAATCGTATTGGGGCAGTGCATTCTGATAAAGGTGATTATGAGAAAGCAGAAAAATATATAAAAAAATCTTTGAACCTCCATAAAGAACTTGAAGAAGGAGTGCATGCATCATTAACAACCGCTCACCTTTATCTTTGCTACAAAAATCTTAGTAAAGAATATGATAAAAATGAACTAAACAATTTTATCAAAAATTTCAATATCGATGATATTCCTGATAGAGATAATTATATATTATATAAACTTTTAGGAAATAAGTCTTGCTTAAAAGCTGCATACAATCAAGTTCAAGAAAAAGCAGATACAATGGAAAATGAATTAAAAGAAAAATTCTTAAGCTACCCAATCCCTAAACAAATCATTGAAGAATACAAAAAAGTAATGGACTGAAATCCCACATTC
>Ga0209657_1000249_pt1 | contig 37874 bp, 40 predicted proteins | sample SaaInlV_100m_DNA_FD_184650 | JGI IMG/M metagenome (GOLD analysis project Ga0209657, IMG submission 184650) | Marine microbial communities from expanding oxygen minimum zones in the Saanich Inlet - SI037_S3LV_100m_DNA (SPAdes) (version 2) | ecosystem: Environmental > Aquatic > Marine > Intertidal... | reverse complement strand
AGCCCACGTTGAAGGTCCTTGATCAGCATCGTGAAGCCGCCGAGTTGCTTGACAACGGGGTTGCTGAAGATTTGGTTGCGGCCGGTCGAGAAGACTGGTTTGAGGCCTGCGCTTTGGCGCAACGAGTGGGAGTACGGAACAGCCAGGCCACGGTGCTGGCCCCCACCGGCACTATCGGTTTGCTCATGGATTGCGACACCACCGGAATCGAACCAGATTTCAGTTTGGTCAAAATGAAGCGCTTGGTAGGTGGCGGAACCATGTCCATCATCAACCAAACAATTCCGCGAGCTCTTACCCACTTGGGGTACGACGAAGATCAGGTAAAAGCCATCACGGCGTTTGTCGATGAAAACCAAACGGTGACCGGTTGCCCGGAACTCTCCGCTGACCACCAAGCCGTGTTCGCTACCTCAATGGGCGACAACTTCATTCACCATCTCGGCCACGTGCGCATGATGGGAGCGGTGCAGCCGTTTTTGTCGGGAGCTATTTCTAAAACTTGCAACATGCCCGAAGGAGTAACCGTTGACGAAGTAGAAGAGCTCTACCTTGAGTCTTGGAAACTCGGGCTAAAAGCAGTAGCTATTTATCGTGATAACTGCAAGCTGGGCCAGCCGCTTTCTACCGGTAAAGATGCATCAACCCCAGCCACGGTGGCCGAAAACCTTGCCGCTGCACTGGCTGAACCGGTCCGGCGCAAACTGCCTCGTACTCGGGTTTCTCGTACCTTCGAGTTTCGAGTAGCGGACTGCAAAGGGTGGGCCACCATTGGTGAGTACGAAGATGGCCGACCGGGCGAGATTTTTCTCCGTGTCTCTAAACAGGGCTCCACCATGGCCGGCATCATGGATGCTTTTGCCATCTCATTGAGTCACGGCTTGCAATACGGCGTGCCGTTGCGGGCCTATGTTGAGGCCTTTACCGGTATGCGTTTTGAACCGGCGGGGATGACCGACGACCCAGATTTGCGTATCGCTTCAAGCATCATTGATTATCTTTTCCGCCGTTTGGCCGTGGAGTACCTCAGCGCTGAAGAACGTGCCGAACTCAACATTTTGACGGTTGGTGAACGTACCCAGCAAACCTTGCCGGGAGTGATGGAATCCGCCACGGCCACCCTCCAAGGCTCTGAAGTACCGGCCGACCCGCCAAGCGTGCCCTCGGCTTCGCAGTTGGTGGCCGAAATGAGCATGCGTCCCTCGCAAGATGCCCCCATGTGCATGCAATGCGGGGTAGCGATGCAACGCGCTGGGTCGTGCTACGTGTGTATCGATTGTGGCTCCACCAGTGGGTGCTCTTAATGGCTGTTCTGCGGTTTTCTTTTGGAACCATGGGGTCTGGTAAGTCCACTCTGGCTTTGCAAATCCACCACAATTTGGCTTCTCGGGGGCTTCAAGGCTTGCTGTGCAGTCAGTTGGATCGAGCGGACGGAAAAGTGTCAAGTGCCCTTGGGGTTTCGGCCGATGCGGTAGAGGTGGGGCCGCTGCTCAACCTTTTTGAACTCGCGGTAGCCATGAGCGACCGTGCTGCCGGTTTGGACTATGTGATCTGCGACGAAGCGCAGTTTTACCGGCCGGAACAAATTGAGCAATTGGCCCGCGTGGTTGATGAACTTGATACTGATGTGTACGCCTTCGGTTTGTTGACTTCTTTTCAAGGGGTGCTTTTTGAAGGAACCCAGCGTTTGCTTGAATTGGCTGATGAATCGGTAGAGGTACAAGTTGAGGCCCGTTGCTGGTGCGGGACCCGCGCTACCCATAATGCTCGACTGGTAGATGGAGTACAGGTCTACGACGGCACGTTGATGGTGGTCGACAACCCCGACGATCAACAGGTGACGTACGAACTGCGCTGTCGCCGCCATTGGTTAACCGGCGACAGCGGCCCCGACGGCACCCAAGTGGTCGCCGCCCATGCCACGGTAAGCGCCCAATAGTCTCTCCGTTTTTTCTACGCTAAAGGTTCATGTTTTCGCGCTAGCTAGCGACTGCACTGTTGACCAAACGGCATCTTCTACCGAAACGACATCAGGAACCTTCCGATTTGTGCCCGGCAGACGCGCCCCATCTTGGTTAGCGATTGACTTAGCCAAGGTGCTGAGTTGCTCGGCAAAATCTTCATGAAAACCACTCGGGTCGATGACGATATAAAACTGCCCCAGATTATGGGGAGCACCTTCGGGGGTTTTAAGCGGCGGAACTTCAGCACTAAGTCGCGAACCGGTCAAAGCGCTGGCCAGTACTTCAACCATTAAACCAATGCCGTAACCCTTGTAGCCGCCGGCTGAAACCAACGAGCCCATCAAAGCTTCCTGAGGGTCGGTGGTGGGTTCTCCTTGAGCGTCAACGGCCCAACCCAAGGGGATGGTTTCTCCGGCGGCCGCCGCCATAGTTATTTTTCCTAAAGCCACGGCGCTGGTGCTGAAATCAAATTGAAAAGCCACCCCTCCACGCCCATCAGGCACCGCCATGGCAATAGGATTCGTGCCTAAAACGGGTTCCGAACCGCCGGGGGGCGCTACTCGTGCCGAAGCGTTGGTGGCTCCGATGGCCAAGAACCCTTGCTGGGCGAGTTGCTCCGTGAAGTAACCCAGCGAGGTGCAGGTGTGGGTGTGTTCCAACGAAAAACCGCAAATACCGTTTTGTTTTGCGGCTTTTATGGCAGTGGGTAGGCCAGCGGCAAAAGCTGCTTGGGCGAAACCAAAATGGCCATCTACCCGTACTGCTCCTGGCCGGTCATGAGAAACGGTAGGGGCAACCGTGCCGTCTACTCTTCCCGTGCGGAGTTGCTGGCAGTAGCTCTCGACGTAATACAGACCGCAAATACGGTTGCCATTTCCTTCGGCTACCCGCACCGCGTGGGCAACTTGGGTGGCTACTTGGCTGCTGGCCCCGTGAACCGTCAAGGCTTGTTGGGTGGTTTGTTCTATCTCGTTTAGCGAAATGGTCAACATGGTTAAGCCTCCACCGGTTGGTTGGCGTCGAGGGTCGCTTCTGCGGTAAGAAAAGATCGAGCGATCTCGCCTAATGAAACCCAAGTTGTTTTTTCTAAAGCAACTCCTTGGGCTAACGCTTGCTGCATAACGTTTGGGGTACCGGAAGGGTTCGAACCGGCTACTAACTCAAGGCCCGGCACTAAGTCGGTGCCGGTTGCTGCGGCATTCTGATCTTCCCAAATGAATCCTTGGTTTCCTCGCTCGTTAAGGAGTCGGGCCAGCAAAGCAAAGGGGATTGGGTTGGTCCAAGAGAATTGGTAGCGGTCCGACACCCGAAGTTCTTGTGCTTTTTTTAGGGTAGATACAAAAACTTCCGGACCCTGGGCGGCCAGTTGAAGAAAAGCTTTTACCCCGTTCCCGTGGTGGACCTGACAATAAGTGATGTCTTGAGCGAGGCTGCTGGCCAAACTGGCTTCGCACGACAACACCTGGCTGGCTCGAGCAACCACGTCAACAATTTCACGAGGGGCCACCAGTACCAGGCCGGTGGTCATGCCATGACCTCCGCAAATATTCGCATCCAGTTACCGCCTAACACCGCTTGGCGTTCCGCCGGTAAAAACCCGGCCTCTTCAAGTCCTGCCCCAAGCGATCCAAAGTCTTCGGGTCCTTGAAACCAGTCGGGCCATGGAGGAAAAGCCGGTACGGCATCAGGGTTTTCTGGCCGGTCCCAGCGGCCGTTGCGCATCCAGCCCAAAGCATTGGGCTCCCACCCCACTACGGCGTCGCTCCCAATAGCCACGTGCTCTATGCCGACGAGGTCCACGAGGTCGGCCATCATCTGCCCCCATGTTTGGCGAGGCACATCGGCTCCGCCCATGAAAAGTGGGTAGAGAGTGCAGCCGATTACCCCGTGATGCTCAGCGAGGACTTTTAACAAGTCGTCTGGCTTGTTGCGTGGGGAGTCGCAAAAACTAAACGGGTTTCCGTGGGTTACGGCCACCGGTTTAGTTGAAGCGGTAATGGCCTCAAGGCCGGTTCGGTTTCCTACGTGGGAGAGGTCGATGAGCACCCCAGCCTGGTTAAGAGCAGCAACCATGCGTTGGCCTACCCGGGTGAGGCCGCCATCTTGAGGTTCCCAACAACTTGACCCTAAATGGTTGGCCACGTTGTAAGTGAGTTGCACAACTCGAATGCCGACGTCCGCAAAAATGCCGGCCATTTCGGGATCATCGCCCAGCATGGAACTATTTTGAAAACCCAAAAGGATGCCCAAGACGTCATCTTCTTTGGCGGCTTCCATTTCTTCGATGCTGCCCACGATGCGCACCAGGTCAGCGTTTTGGCGAGCAAAATGACGCCAGTCAGCGATACGAGTCATGGCCCCTGCGGTGTCTTCCCAAACCCCGCAGGTGGCGTGCACAATGTTTATGCCCCCCGAACGGACTTGTTCAACAACCGAGCGATCCCAATTGTTTATTTCTAAGCCATCAATGATCATTGTTTTCTCCTGAAGGGCGAGGGGGCCAGACCCATTTGTCGTTAAGTCCGGTTGAAAGGTCGTCAAGGCGTGGAGCTCCTTGAAATAAGGTAACGCGCAGCCAGTCGGTGGATTGTGGGGTGAAGTTGTCCATACCGTACATTGCGAGCTGAAAACGTTGCAGGTTTAACGGCAGATGGTCTTGAGCGCAAACGTTGTCGCGGGCCTCGCCGTAAGGGCCGAGGTCGTCGACCAGTCGGTCAATGGCTAGCCCATGGTGAGGAAATTCTTGGCGAAAGGTGTTCAGGGCCAGCACCGGGTTGGCCACCGTAAGGTCTTGTTCTAAACGGTGTAAACGCAGGAGAAGGTCAATGGGTACTTCACGGTGTTCGGGGTCTACGGAGCGACGGTTGGCTCGTCGTGGTTCGTCAGTGTTGTCAGAAACTGCCCACCAGCAATGGTCGGCATGCGAGTTTTTGACCCCGATTTCTTCTAGCCAAGAATATTTTTGTTCAAGAAGAGCGCAAGCTTCGCCGACCGTAAGGGCCGTGGACGGTGGGGAAGATTCTTCGGTGAGGAGCAATTGGTCGATGAGCTCGTCGGGGGTTTGATCTAGTTCTAAAAGCAAGGACACGACGAGTTCGGTGGCTTCTGGGGGTTGTTGTTCGGACCAGCGGTAAAGAGCGTCGTAGGGGCGTGGTTCGCTTTTTATTTTGTCCCATGCCTCGGCCGCTTCTTGAACTCTTTGGGCGAGCCAATCTGGGCCGCGCCAAGGGTGGCGGTCTCCTCCACCTAGCGAAGAAAAATGCTGCGAAGCCCGCTTGAAACATTTTTCTAGGGTCAAGTTGTCTTGTGGCGACCCCGTTTTGCTGCGCACATTGGCCAGCGCTAATTCACGCACTCCGACCCAAGCGTTCATGATTTTGGGGTGGCGGACTGCCCAGGGAACTAGCCCTAAACCGGTGGCGTTGCCTACCCCAAAGAAGCACCGCCACTGTGGGTCGAAAGCCACCGCAGTTTCTGGGCTTTTGACTTGTGCACAGTGCTCAACGGTGTCAAAACCGACTTCGCGAAATAGCCAGGCGGCGAGAAACTGTGCCCGATAGGGGGCAGCAAGTGGGTGGTCTTTTTCAAAACTCAAAAACGACCGTAAACCAAATTTACCGTTTCCGTAAAATGCCGTGCTACGCAGCAGGTACCCAGCGTCTGCCGCTTGGCCAACTGGTGGCTGACGACCGGCGGCGAGGTGTCCAACGATTTGATCGTAAAAGCGCACGCTGCGGTTGCCGCGAGCTAACACCAACACTCTGGGGTCGAAACGGCCGCGCTCTTGAGCAGGAACCTCGGTGGCCAGCAAAGCAAAAAGGTCATCGGTGAGCGGCCCTTCGATGAGCGCTGCAGAAATCTCCCAAGCATCAGCAACGACCCGATCGGTGTGTTGGGATTCGTCCAAAGTGGTGGTGAAGGCCACGAAATGAAAAAGGTATCCTTCGGCCTCTATGCGATAAACGAGATGGCCGCGGCCTTGCTGGTCAAGGTCGCTCGTTATCTGTTCACCTTGCCACTGGCGGCCTTGGGCCCGTCGCAGCATTGAGCGGCTAAAACTCAGACGGGTTTGTCGAGTGGCCCCCAGCCATTGGGGGGTTGCCACCTGTTCCGCAGGGCGTAAATCACCAACTGTTTGCTCCAATAGTTCGTTGAGAGGCGGGGTGGTGGTCACGCTCATAACCTAGTTGATAAACATTCTCTTGTTCTGCTCGGAAGCCGCACCGCTAAGCGAGGTACCCTGCTTATATGAGCGACTACCGACCTCCTCTTGCTGACATTCGACTGGCTTTGCAATCCATTAGTGATTTAGAAAGCATTTGTAAGTTGCCGGGCTTTGACCATGTAGACCCCGAAACAATCGACGGGTTGCTTGATGAGTTTGGTCGTTTTGTGGCTGAGGTCGTTGCCCCGACCGACCGGGTGGGCGACCTTGAGGGCTGTTCAGTAAAAGACGGAGTAGTTACCGTGCCCCAAGAGTTTCAGGTTGCTTGGGATCAGTTCGTAGCGGCTGGTTGGGGCACCCTTTCTCAAGACCCAGATTACGGGGGCGGTGGTTTTCCAAAAGTATTGCAAACCGTGGTGACAGAAATGTTGGGTTCAGCAAACCGCTCGTGGTCTATGGGTCCGATGCTGACCGTGGGGGCGGTCGAAGCGTTGCATGCTTTTGCCACAGAAGAACAAAAAGAAATATTCCTTCCAAAAATGATTACCGCAGAGTGGTCGGGCACCATGAACTTGACCGAACCGCAGGCCGGCTCTGACGTGGGGGCTTTAACAACCAAAGCAGAACCCAGCGAAGACGGCACCTGGCGTATTTTCGGCACCAAAATCTTTATCACCTTTGGCGAACACGAACTTGCTGAAAACATTATTCAAACCGTGCTAGCCCGCACCCCAAATAGCCCCCCGGGAACCAAAGGCATCTCGCTATTTATTGTGCCAAAATATTTGGTGAACGAAGATGGCAGTTTGGGAGAACGCAACGATTATCAGTGTCTTTCACTGGAACACAAACTTGGTTTACACGCCAGCCCAACTTGTGTGATGTCTTATGGGGAATCAGGCCAAGGCGCAGTGGGTTACCTCTTAGGTGAAGAACATCAAGGAATGCGTTACATGTTCAAAATGATGAACAACGCTCGCCTCGGGGTAGGAGTGGAAGGCTTAGCGGTCACTGAGCGAGCTTTGCAACTGGCCTCCGACTACGCACAAGAACGAGTGCAAGGGCGAGCAGTAGGTAGCCCAGCCGGCCAGTCTTCGCCAATTATTGACCATGCCGATGTGCGGCGCATGCTGCTCACCATGAGGGCGTACACCGATGCCATGCGCAGCGTGCTATATCTCAACGCTTCTTGCTTAGATGTTGCAAATCGCCATGATGACCCGGCAGCAGCGCAAAAAGCTTCCGATAGGGCAGAGCTCCTTACCCCGATCTCCAAAGCTTGGTGCACCGATGTGGGTTGTGAGATGACCTCGTTGGGTATCCAAGTTCATGGTGGCTACGGGTATATCGAAGAAACTGGTGCCGCACAGCATTTCCGTGATGCACGCATTTCTCCGATTTATGAAGGCACCAATGGTATTCAAGCTTTGGACCTCATCGGACGTAAACTCCCCATGAATGGGGGGCAGGTAATGAACGATCTGCTGACCGATATTGAAGCAACTATTAAACAGGCCGACCAGGCAGGCCCAGATTTTGCTGCCATGGTTGTTGGCTTAACCGATGCTTTGGCTGCCACACGAGAAGCTAATCAGTGGATCGCCGACCAAGGTACGGATCGTCCGAACGAGGTTATTGCTGGGGCCACCCCTTATTTGCGCATGTTTGGTCAACTGGTCGGTGGTTGGCTGGTGGTGCGTCAAGCGCTTTTTGCCCAAGAAAAACTGGCCGACGGGGCCGGCGGTTCAGAGGCTGACCATTTGGCCAGCAAAATTGTTTTGGCCCGTTTTTATGCGCAACAATTGTTGCCGGTGGTGCGGGCGCAACTTTCGTCGGTGACTGCAGGTGCAGACGACCTTTACGCCGTGCCGGCAGATGGGTTTGCTAACTAATGAATATCTTTGCTTTTTTGCCGAGCCCCAGCCGTGGGTCAATCGATCTTGGCTTTTTAGATTTGCGGGCCTATGGGATGATGATTGCCCTTGGGGTGGTGGCTGCGGTGTGGGTGGCACAAAAACGCTGGGTGGCCAAAGGCGGCCACGAGGATGACATTACGGCTATCGCATCGTGGGCGGTGCCAGCAGGGTTAATTGGCGCCCGGGTTTATCACGTGGCTACCGATTGGAAGCGTTATCAAGGCAGTTGGGGCGATGCAGTAAAAATCTGGGAAGGCGGGTTAGGTATTCCGGGCGGGTTAGCGGCCGGAATAATTGTCGGAGTGTTGGTGGCTCGTAAACGCGGTATTTCCCCGTCGGGAATTCTGGATGCCGTCATTCCGAGTTTGCCTATAGCCCAAGCCATTGGCCGTTTAGGAAACTGGTTTAATCAAGAACTTTTTGGCGGCCCCACCGATTTGCCGTGGGGTTTAAAAATTGATGAAGCCCACCGCCCAACGGAATTCATGGATGTCGCTACTTTTCATCCCACGTTTCTTTATGAAGGGCTCTGGAACTTAGCTTTGGCTTGGTTTTTGATGCGGGTCGATGCTCGCCGGGTGCTCAAACCCGGGCACCTCTTAGGGCTCTGGATTTTCGGTTACGGCCTCGGCCGCCTGTGGGTGGAGGCCTTGCGCATTGATCATGCTTCGCTTATTGCTGGGGTGCGGGTCAACATATGGTTGAGCATGATTGCTTTAGCGGCTGGGGCTTTGATTACTCTAAAGGGCCGTCAAAAGTTGGGTTCGGATAAGTGACATGAAAGAAAATGCCTCGCTGCATCGGCGCATAGACCGTACGTTTGCTTTTATCGACCTGTCTGGGTTCACGCATTTCACCGACACGGAAGGTGATGCGGCAGCTATGGAGATTCTTATCGGTTTTCGTGAAAGCGTGCGTCGCGTGGCTTCTGTGCGGGGGGTTCGCATCGCTAAATGGCTGGGTGATGGCGCAATGTTGGTGGGGGTAGAACCCGAACAAACGGTAGAGGCAGTGATCACCATGGAGATGCTTATTGACTTCTCTCAGTCGCCACTACCCATGCGCGCTGGCATTGCTCGAGGCCAAGTGTTGTTGATCGATGGGGATGATCACGTGGGGGCCCCAGTCATCATGGCCTCAAGGCTTTGCAACCTTGCCGAACCTCACCAAGTGTTGGCTCCCGCTGATTTAGTGATGAGCCTGATGGTTAATACCGCAGCCCGAAAAATCGGACTGAGAAAAATTGATGGATTCAGCGAGCCGATTGAAGTGGTGCAACTTTCTTCGCTCCAAAGCCCCAAAAAAACTGACGAACAGTGACCCTGTTTGAAAAAGAAGTGGCTCGGGTGCTGGAAGGCTTGCAACCGGGCGAGGTGGTGGCTTACGGCGAGGTAGCGGCAGAAGCAGGTTTCCCGGGGGCGCATCGTGCAGTAGGGCGTTTTTTAAAAACCAATCCAGGGTTTACTTGGTGGCGGGTCGTCACTGCTTCTGGCCGGTTGGTGCCGGGTTTAGAAAACGAACAAACCCGTCTTTTGCGTGCCGAAGGAGTAACTATCACCAACGGCCGTGTCGCCCCCACGAGTTCGTGACGTGGGGTCAGACCCCATGTCACGAAGTAAGAAGCCGGGTCAAGGTGGCCTTGAGGTAGAGTAAAGAGGCCTATTGAGAAGTGTCGTCTGCTGGATTGTTCGACCTCGATAGGTTCGTCACCCATGAAAAGTGGTGGCGGTACCTGTCAGAGTGGCGGGTGACGAACCCGGTGGCTTGGCTACCGAGAAATTAGGAAGCATGTCCACCAATGAGTTCGCGGCCCTCGGGGTAGATCCCGATATTGTCGAGGCCCTTTCAGAGCGAGGAATCACCTCGCCGTTCGATATTCAAACCATGACCATCCCCGATAGTTTGTCGCGGCGAGATGTCTGTGGAAAAGCCAAAACTGGCTCCGGAAAAACCCTGGCCTTTGGCATTCCTTGTGTGCAACTTATGTCTAAAGCCCAACCCGGCCGGCCCACCGCACTTGCTTTGGTGCCGACCCGCGAGTTGGCGGTGCAAGTTTGTGCCGAACTCGAACCTTTGGCTGCAGTTCGTGGCTTGCGGGTGCAAGCTATTTACGGCGGCGCCCCCATTGAGAAACAAATCGCTGCCTTAAACAAAGGGGTGGAGTTCATTGTGGCTACCCCCGGCCGTTTGATCGATCTGATTGAACGAAAAGAAGTTTCGGTGGCTGCTTTAGAGTTGGTCATTGTTGACGAAGCAGACCGAATGGCCGACATGGGCTTTATGCCGCAGGTTGAATGGGTTCTCCGTGGGGTAGAAGGGAAACACCAGACCATGTTGTTCTCAGCCACCCTCGACGGCATGGTGGGCAGCCTCATTAGCCGGTATCAAACTGACCCGGCCATGCATGAGGTGGCTTATGAAGAGGTATCAGTTAAAGAAATGCAGCACCGTTTTTTAACCGTTCACGAAATGGATCGAGTAAAAGTAGCGGCCACCATCATCAACGCTTCGAACCGCACCATTGTGTTTTCACGGACCAAATGGGGGGCCGACAAATTGGCGGCCAAACTAAACGATGCCGGTGTTTCTGCCGCTCCCATTCATGGAGATCTACGTCAGTCGCAACGCGAGAAATCTCTGAAAGATTTTGCCGGCGACAAGGTGCAAGCCTTGGTGGCTACCGATGTAGCGGCCCGCGGTATCCATATTGATGACGTTGACGTGGTAATCCACTACGACCCACCTTCTGACGCAAAAACTTATGTGCACCGTTCGGGCCGTACCGCTCGAGCCGGCGAATCTGGTGTGGTGGTCAGTTTGGTTCTCTGGAACGAAGAAATGGAAGTCCGGAAGTTGATGCGCCGCTTAGGTATGAAGCACCCCTTCGTGGAAATATTTTCTAATGATGAGAGGCTAAAAGACTTAACTGCTTGGGATCCCGCTGAGGATGCCGCTTAACTCTAGGATGACGGCAGAGTAATTGTTTGCCCATCTGGAGACTAAATGGCCTAGACTTTGGCCAAGACATTATGAGAGGTCCAGTTTCGGCTGGATCCGGCAACCTGGGACGGACACCCAAGGTGCCCGCTTGCCCTTTGGGTAAGGATGTGGCTCGCAAGAGCAACAAAGTGTCCGGGGTCAGCAAACGCAGGCTCCCGGTCGCCGGGTTCCGGTGGTTCGTCTCACCAAAATATGACTGACCCCACCCACGGCATTTCTTCCGAGCCTGACTCGACTAAGCCAGCCAGCGGTCGGCGCCTGCGTAGCGTCGACCTGCCGGTTACTGGTGCATGGCAAAAGGGTGACCCGGTGGGCGACCGCCAGTTTGTGGTAATTAACGAAGGGCGCCCGTTCGCTTTAGAAGGCGGCGGAACCCTCGACGAAGTCACCATGGCCTACGAAACCTGGGGCACTTTGTCGCCGCAAGCCGACAATGCGGTATTGGTGTGCCACGCTCTGACTGGCGATGCTCATGTCTTTGGTGAAGCCGGTCAAGGACACAAAACCCCTGGCTGGTGGAACGGCGTGGTCGGCCCAGGGCAAGCTTTGGACCCCGCTAAGCATTTCATTGTTTGTATCAACGTGTTGGGGGGTTGCCAGGGGTCAACCGGCCCCGCTTCGCCTAACCCAATAACCGAGTTGCCTTATGGCTCGGCTTTTCCGGTGGTCACCACCCGAGACATGGTCCGGGCTCAAGTTGGGGTAGCCGACCATTTGGGTATCGACCAATGGAAGTTAGTTATCGGCGGCTCAATGGGTGGAATGCAAGTTTTGGAATGGGGGATCATGTACCCCGACCGGGTGGGGGCGCTGGCTCCGCTTGCTACTGCTTTGGCGGCCAGTCCTTGGCAAATCGGTTGGAGCGCCGCCGGCCGCAACGCTTTGGTTTTGGACCCTCAGTTTCTTGGCGGCGACTATTACCAACAGGAACTTGGTCAAGGCCCGCATAACGGGTTGGCGGTAGCTCGTTCTATCGCTCAGATTCATTACCGTAGTGCGGGGTCTTTTTCTGAACGTTTTGGCCGGGAGGTAGCGAACCCTCGCAGCATCTACGGCTTGTGGGATCAGTTTCAGGTGGAGTCTTATTTGGATTACCACGGCGAAAAACTGGTACGCCGTTTTGATGCCAACAGTTACTTGGTGCTTAACCGGGCCATGGATCTTCATGATGTGGCTCGCCAACGAGGAAGCGTGCACGAAGCCGTCTCAAGGGTGGCTCGGGTACCGGTAATGACCCTCAGCATTAGCTCTGACTTTTTGTATCCGGTAGAACAGCAAAAAGAAATTTACGAAGCGGTGCAAGCAATAGGTGGCCAATGTACGCAGTATGTGGTCGAAAACAATGACGGACATGACGGGTTTTTAACGGCCACCCACGAAGTATCAACGCATATAAAGCATTTTTTAGAGGAGATCTCCTAATGGCAGAAAACAATGAACAACCACTTGATTTGCGGACCCGTGCAGTTATGGCGGGTCGGGCAGAGGGCGAAAACTCGTTGGCTCCGGTGCTCTACCCGTCGTCGGTCTTTACCTATGACTCCGTAGAAGAAGGACAAAAACTTGCTACCTCGTTGGCTCCGGAACGCTTTTACACGCGTTACGGGAACCCCACCATTAATGCGTTTGAAGAAGCGGTGGCCGACCTCGAAGGGGCCGAAGCGGCTCGAGCGTTTTCGTCGGGCATGGGGGCCATGAGCACGGTGGTGCTGGGGCTGTGTTCTTCGGGCGACCATATTGTGGCTCAGCGCCAAATCTATGCCGGGACACAGCTGCTGTTGCAATCGGTGTGCCCTCGTATGGGCATTGACGTGACGTTTGTGGACGGCACCGCAGAAGGTGCTTTTGCCGATGCGGTTATCCCCGGTAAAACGATGCTGGTTATTGCCGAAACACCGGCTAACCCACGCCTAGATTTGGTGGACCTTGAAGCGCTGGGGGCATTGAGCGGCCCCATGACCGTGGTGGATTCCACTTTTGCTACCCCGTTGGGTCAAAACCCGTTGGCTTTTGGGGTGGATTTAGTTTTGCATTCGGCCACCAAAGGCATCGCGGGCCACAACGATGCCACCATCGGGGTAGTGGCCGGTAGCCAAGAGTTGTTGGCTTGGCTGTGGAGTTTTGCCGTGTTGCACGGGGGTAACGCCTCGCCGTTCGATGCTTTGAATGCGCTTCGTGGCTTGCGTACCTTGGGGGTGCGGCTTGACCAGCAAGCAGCTACGGCGCTGCATTTGGCGCAGTTTTTAGAAAGCAACCCGGGGGCCTGCGAGGTGCGGTATCCCGGTTTAGATTCTCATCCGCAACGAGCGTTGGCGCAGCGTCAAATGAACTCAAATGGCTCGTTGTTGACTTTTGATTTGGTGGGCGGCTCAGCGGCTGGCCGAAAGTTTGTCGAGGCTACGAAAATAGCTTGGCAAGCCACTTCGTTGGGAGGGCCAGAGACGTTGGTGACCCACCCGGCGAGTACCACCCATGTCAGTTTGACCCCTGAGGAACTTGCGCTTTCGGGTATTGGCCCGGGCACGGTGCGGGTGTCGTGTGGTCTTGAGCAGGTCAACGATTTGCAAGCCGATTTTGCTCAAGCATTAGCGGCAACTGAGGCGTAGGCCTCGTGCCGGAGATTTTAGAAATTGAGGCGTACCGCCGATTAGCTGTTCAAGTGGTGGGCCGCACGGTGCGTTCGGTGCAGGCCCCAGATGCTTGGTTTATTAAAGGCGGGGCCACCCCAGAGTCGTTGTCGGCTGCTCTGGTCGGTCGCCGGTTTACCGCAGCGCGGCGTTTGGGCAAGTTGTTGTTGCTGGATTCCGGCGGGCCTACTTTGGGGCTTCGTTTTGGCATGACGGGTCGTTTGTTGGTGGACGGTCAGGCGGCTATTGAGCATTTGGAATGGGGAAGCCGTCGGTTTAACCCGGCGTGGCACCGTTTTGGTTTGACGTTTACGGGGGGCGGCCAGTTGATTATCGATGACCCTCGGCGCTTTGGTGGGGTAGAAATAGCTCCTGATGAAACAGCCTTAGGCCCCGATGCGTGGACTCTGGGGGTTGGGGGTTTACGCCAGGCTTTGTCGGGTGGCCGAGGCCCGCTAAAAGCACGGTTGTTGGATCAATCTCGCATCGCCGGGTTAGGCAATTTGTTGGTAGATGAAATGTGTTGGCGAGCCAGTTTGGACCCTCACCGGCCTGCTGGTTCGTTGAGTGATCAAGAGAGCAAAGTGCTGGCGAGGGTTATGCGCCAAGTACTAAACCAGTTGGATAAGCGTGGGGGTTCGCACATGGGAGAATTGTTCGAACACCGCCATCCTGGTGCTTGTTGCCCTCAAGAGGGTGAGCCGTTGGTAAAGGCCACTATTGGTGGGCGAACTACTTGGTGGTGCCCGCAGCATCAGCAGTAACGGGTTTGTGGGACTATCCTGAAGATTCGGAGAGGGAGCAAATCGCTATGAGCCTTGGGGCAAAACGAAAATCAGGCGGGCTTAGGTTTGCTGCAGCTTTGCTTTTTACCGGTTTGTTTTTGGTTCCTTCGGTAGGGGCGCAAGTAACCACCGTAGAGACGATTCCCCCTGCGGTAGATGCGGAGGGAAAAACCACCAGCGATCGGGTGAACGAAATTGTGTTGACTTTGCGCTTAATCGCCGGGGGAGTAGCGGTGGGTGCGGTCGGATTTTGGTGGCACACCCGCCCAGAACACCGTTTGCAAGCAGCGGTTGACCGAGGCGAGGTAGACGGCACCGTGTCGACGCCGAAACAGAAAAAACCGTTATTGCGAGAAAGTAATACTGAGCCGGTGGAACGAGCAGAGGTGAAATCTTCGAGAGATCTCCTTTCAAACTCTATGAGCCGTGAAGTGCCTGATAATGATGCCGACGAAGGAGCAACTAGTCATGTCTGATGAGTTAGATGTTGAGGGCATGTTGGAGCGTTTTCGTGATGGCTCGGCGGCGGTACGGAACCGGAACCTGCCCCCAATTGGTGGGGATGAGCGAAAAATGTTTATTGAACAAGCGCAAAATGATTTTCAAGATTTTGCCATTATCGGCGATGCCCAGTCGACTTTCGAAGATGGCGTGTTGACCTTGCGTATCGATTTAAGCCCGCCGGCCGACTCAACGTCGTAAGCGGCCGAATCGGCTTTTAGGCCGATAAGGTAACCACGCAATGCGGACGTAGCTCAGCTGGTAGAGCATCACCTTGCCAAGGTGAGGGTCGCGGGTTCGAATCTCGTCGTCCGCTCCATATGAAGCCCCCTGTTTCGGCAGGGGGCTTCGTGGTTTCTGCGAAAGTGTAGATCCGTTTCGCGAGGGTACTGGGTACGGGGAATGTCCGGCCTCTTAAGACGGTAAAAAGGAAAGTGCCCGGCCTCCTCGTTTCCGCGGAGGAGGCGAAACGAGGGGCCGAGCGTGAGGGGCCTAATGAGACGGCAGCGACTCGCGGAGTACTCGTTGTAGGCGGTCGGGGCCGTTCCAGGCGTCTAGTACAGCTTTGGTCAAGCTTTGGCGAGTCAGGGGGGAGTGCACCAATGTGGTTCCATTGAGCACATCCTGGTAGCGGTTTATTTGCGGTTCAGGAATTTCCACCACAATGGGGGTGCGAGGGTTGACTCGACGAATCTTTTTTAAGATCAAGCGGTTGCGTTGTTCGGCAAGGCGAAATGAGAAAAAGATAACATCGGCCTCTACAGCGGCAGTACACCCTTCGCCGATTTCAAGTGGGCAAGGGTGGTTGCCATGGTCGTCGGGGCCTCCACAGCCCACGGTGTCAAAACCAGCGGCTCGCAAGGTGGTGACCATGGCGTGGCGGGTAGCGGCATCGTCTTCTTCAACCAAGACTCTGGGAGCAACGGTGGGGGCTATTTTTTCTTTATCGGCAAACCAAGGACTGGCGATAGGGGTGTTTTGCGGTGGGCGCATACTTTTCTCCGTTGTTAGGAAGTAATCTTGCCTGCCGAAGTAACACTTGAGCAGGGTCTAAGGTCCCTTATTTGTTAGTTAACTACCAGTTGAGCGGTCATACCAGAGTCTCGATGGCCGGGAACGCTGCAGTACAACGTGTAGCGGCCAACTTCTAGGGTCACCGAAGCGGAATCTGTTTCCCCAGGAAGGGCCGTGAGATGAAAGTTATCCAATCCCTCAATTTTGAGATCGTGATAAATGGCTCCGTCATTTTTTAAGGCCAGCGCTATTTCGCCGTTGGATTCAATTATTGGTGGGGTAAAAGAAAATTCGGTGGCCACAACTGTTTCTTTCGGGCTCTCTGCCGTAACTGAGGTTGAGTTGTCGTCGCTGGGAGAAAGGACAGTAAATGTGCCTAATCCTAAAGCTAAGGCCAAAAGAAAGCCGACGATGGCTCCGCCGGAAGCCATTGGACCGCCCCCGGACCCTTCTTGAGCAGGGGAACGGCGTCTTTGGCGAGAACGACTTTGTGAATTCATAGGGCTAACCGTAGAGGAACATGGGGTCGGCGGGGCAGGACGAAAGTCCTCTTTTATGGGAATCCACTTAAGGGGACCAAAGACCCTATGGAGCGGTTGGAAGCCTGCTTACCCTCACGGTTACGGAAGTAAAGCCATTGGAGGAAAATATTATGACGCTTTCACGACGAGAGTTTGTGCTTATTGGGGCAGCGGGCGGAGCAACATTGGCCGGCGGGCTTATGGTTCCACTGGGAATGTCTTGGGACCGAGATGAAAAAGGTGATCCGGTTGCGGTGACCCTTGACTACCCCGAAGTAGAGGTCGGTCAATACTCGGCTTTGACTGTCGGTGTCCTCAGCAACTTTGCTTACCCTGCAAAAAATCAATCTAATTTGTTGGTAAGGGTGGGCAAGCCAATAATGCATGGCATCGGGCCAGATAGCGATGTTGTTGCTTACTCGAATCTTTGCACCCACATGGGGTGTCCCATCACTGAGTACCAAGCCGATGAAGCGGTGCTCGGCCCGTGTCCTTGCCACTACACAGCTTTTGATTTAGCAAAAGATGGGCAACCAGCATTTGGTCAAGCCACCCAAAACCTTCCTCGGGTCATGCTGCGACTCGATGGCGACAAAATCTTTGCTACCGGTATCCATCGTCCTCTTTACGGCCACTCTGACCCCCTCCATGGTGTGGGTGTTGAGTTGCTCCAGTCCACCTGATGCGGAGAAAATAAATGACAAACATCGTACCTATCCCACCTGTTGATGCGGTTCAACACACCACCGCTTGTGAATATTGCCCGGTGGCTTGTGGCTACAAAGTGTTCACTTGGCCTCTTAACACCAACGGTGGGGAGGAGGCCGCTAACAATGCTTTAGGCCGTGATATCCCCGTTGGGCCTTTGGCCGGCGGTTGGATTTCGGACACTATGCACACCGTGGTACGAGTAAACGGAGAAAAGCAGCATTGCGTGGTGCTGCCCGACCCTGATGCCAAAGTGGTAAACGTTGGCGGTACGCATTCGGTGCGCGGCGGTGCTTTGGCGCAAAAACTTTATCGAGAAGACGGGCCGACTTCTGATCGGTTGTCCACCCCGTTGTTGCGGGTTGATGGCAACTTGGTGCCGGTTACCTGGGAAGTGGCGCTTGATTTGGTCGCTCGTTTGTCGACCAGTGTTATTGAAGAACACGGTGAGTTGGCTTGGGGAATGAAAATCTATTCCTACGAGTTTTTTGAAAACACCTATGCGGGGTCCAAGTTGGCTTTGGGAGCTATCGGCACCCCAAACTTTTCTCCCCACCATGCGCCGGCAGATGGCGATGACGTCCCCGGTTTAAGCGATGCCGGTATTGATGCTTTTGGTACTTCGTTTTCTGATGACCAGGCCGCCGATGTTCTTTTCATCGCTGGGTCCGACCCGTACGAAACGAAGTCGGTGCGTTTTACTGGTTGGCAGGCCACCGGGGGAGCGAACATTGTTTATGTCGATCCTCGCCGCACCTTCACCGCGGTTTGGGCCGAAAATCATGACGGCATTCATTTGCAACTTAAGCCAGGGACCGACGCTTGCCTTTATAACGCCCTCGTCCGGTACATCTTGGATAACGGTTGGGAAGACCAAGAATTTATTGAACAGTATTTGGCCAGCCGTGAAGAAATCGACGCAGAAGGTAAATGGCGTCGGGTTGAGTTTGGCCGCACGGTAGAAGAACTCCACGAATACCTTCGATCCAACGACGAGTTCACTCCGGAAGGCGCTGAAGTAGTCACCGGAGTGCCGGCCGACAAGATTCGGGCAGCTGCTGAACTAATTTCTGGTGGTTCGGGTGCGCAACCCAAAACTTCGGTGCTTTTCGAAAAAGGCGTTTATTGGACGCACAACTACGAAAACACCGCAGCTATCGCCAACCTCGGGTTGGTGCTCGGAGCCTCTGGCCGTGAAGGTCGAGCGACGGCTCGTATGGGCGGGCATCAACGAGGTGGGCAAAAAGCAGCCAGCTACCCCATGGAGAAGTCTCCGCATTCGGTTATGGGGCACCCCATCGAGATGGATACTGAGCGCTGGTTGGTGGAAGGAAATACTCGTTTCCGCTGGGTGGTGGGCACCAACTGGCTGGGGGCGATGGCCGCTACCGGTCGTTTGCGCCGCACGGTAGAAGAGCTCACCACGAAAGGCCCGGGGGTTACCTCAACTGACCCAGAAACGGCCTTTAGCCAACTGCAGGCTCGCATAGATGCCGGTGGCATGGTGTTGGTGCATCAAGAAATCTACGCCAACGAAAGCACCCGTTACGCCGATTTGGTGCTGCCAGCAGCGACCTGGGGCGAAGAAGACTTCACCCGCAACAATGCCGAACGTCGCTTGCGCCTCTACCAAGGCTTTATGGATGCTCCCGGCGAAGCCAAACCAGATTGGTGGATTTTTGCCGAGGTGGGCAAGCGCATGGGTTTTGAAGGGTTTGATTGGAAAGACACCAACGAAATCTTTGAAGAACTTTCACCTCGTACTTCTGGTGGGCGTAAAGACAACACCGCCCTAGTTGAGTTGGCTCAAGACAAAGGCATGCGTGCCCACGACTTGTTGGCCACTTACGGCACCCAAGGGTTGCAGACTCCGTTGACTCGAGATGGCGATGATTTGCAAGAAACCGTCCGCTTGCATGAAGACCTCCGGTTCAAGTCAGATTCGAAGAAAGCCAACTTTGTTTTTCCTGATTGGGAAGCAGTTAAAGAGCGTATGAAAGAGTTGGTGCCGCGAGCCGACAAGGGCGAGGTGTGGGTGCTCAACGGCCGTGTCAATGCTTTGTGGAACAACATGTCGGACTACACCCGGCGCCCTTTGGCTAAAAACCGTTGGCCACAAAACCCGCTGGAAGTCAACCCAGAAGATGCCAAAGAATGGGGCCTCGAAGCAGGTGATTTGGTGTCGATCGAATGTGAGGACGTCCTTGATCAGGTAGGTGAACGGGCACCAGGCAGCTTTACTGCGGTGGTGTACCCGACCGATGTGGTGCCTCGGGGTATTACCTTCACCTACTTTTTGTACCCAGGGGCGGCAGCCAACAACGTCACTCCAGCAGACACCACGATGTCGCCGCTTAGTTTGAGAAACCCTTTCAAATTGGGTCGTGGCCGCATTACTCGCCTCGGTAAATCGGGGGCGGTTGACATGATGTCCTTCGCTCCACGAAACCTTGCCCCTGGTGGCAAATAGGCCGCCATTCAAATCAGGACCTAAGACCCTAAGCGGGCGAAAAGAACATCTTTAGGTTTAAGAAGTAACGAGAAAATATTTGGAGGAAAAATGTCTGAAGCAGTTGAAGGGCGCTTAGTTAATGAAGATGGAGCAAGCCGGCTCCGCACCGTAGCAATTTCAATCGGGGTATCACTCGTGGTTTTGACGGCCATCATTACCTTGACCTATCAACTTGTAGACCCCACTCATGGCTGGTTGGGGTCGTTAGGTGTGGGCTTGGGTGCATCCATGTGGCTTTGTGTTTTGGCTGGAGCAGTGGTCGGTAACGGTATTCATGAGTTACGCCACGAACGGGCAGCAAAACAATGAACTTCTGCTTGTAAAGGCGGTCTGACGGATTATGGTGATTCGGTGAAAGTCTTTCTCCTTGATGACCATGAAATTGTGCGCAGAGGTCTGGTAGCGGTCATTAACGCCGAATCAGATTTAGAAGTAGTCGGCGAGGCCTCAACGGCCGCCGAAGCTTTAGGCGTGGTGAAGGCCTGTCAGCCCGATGTGGCGGTGCTTGATGTGCGGTTAGGCGATGGCTCGGGCGTGGAAGTCTGTCGAGACATTCGTTCTGAACTTCCTGAAATTGCGTGTCTCATGCTGACGTCCTTTGAAGACGATCAGGCATTGGTGGAAGCCAGTTTGGCGGGGGCCGCTGGTTATGTTCTAAAACAAGTACAGGGGAGCGATTTGCTGGATTCGATTCGTCGGGTTGGCGGTGGCCGGCAACTGCTTGACCGGGCGACTATTCGTTTGGCTTTGAGTCGTCTTCGGGAATCTGGTGAAACTTCAGTAGGGGAGCTACCTCCGCAAGAGCGACGGGTTTTTGAACTCATTGGTGAGGGCCTGTCCAATCGTGAAATCGCCGAGAACATGTTTTTGGCCGAGAAAACTATCAAAAACTACGTGACCAGCATCTTGAGCAAGTTGGGGATGCAACGCCGCACTGAAGCAGCAGCTTTTGCGGCTCGCCTCGATGAGCGGCATAGAAACCTGTAGTCAGTCAGATATAACCAGCGGCACTGACCAGGTGATGACCGTGCCGCCGGTGGGGGAGCTGACTGCGCTAAAAGTCCCGTCACGTCGGTCGGCGCGGTCAAAGAGGTTTGCTAAGCCGCTGCGGCGGACAGATTTTTCTGGGAGACCCCGCCCGTCATCAACTATTTCTATGGTGATCCAGTCGTCGGCCGTGATGCTTAAGTCAATATTTGTGGCTTCGGCATGGCGAGCCACGTTGGTAAGTGATTCTCGTATGACCGCTAAAGATTCTTTGACGAGGTCGTCGGGGACAGCAGTATCGAGTGGTCCAACAAAATGGCAGCGCGGTTTCATGTTAAGCGATTCTCTAAGGTCGCCTATTAAGGCGGTGGCTTGGCTGCGTAGCCCTTCGCTGCTGTGCACGGGAGAACTTAAATCAAAAATTACTGACCGTATTGCTCGTGTGGTCGTATCGAGACCTTGCACGATTTCTGCTAGCCGTTCGGCTACTGGTTCGGGACTGGCCCCCTTTAAGGCCTGTAAAGCCAAGCCGGCGGCGAAAAGTTCTTGAATGACCGTGTCGTGCAGGCCCCGAGCAATGCGTTCGTGGTCTTCGGCCCGGTCGGTGCGTCGACGGGCTTGCTCTAGCTCGTGTTCAGCGTTTAACCAGCCACTCATGTCGCGTACAGCAGCAATAGTCAACCCCGAACCGTCTTTGAGCGGCGCCAAACTTACGTGTACGGGGAACACCCGTCCGTCGCCCGCCAGCCCCTCTAAGCGTTGCCCTGCCCCCATGGAGCGCGACTGCGGTGACATTTCGTAGTCGGTGCGTAGGTTTACATGTCGTTCACGTGCCGAAACTGGCAGCAATTGTTCGATGACGTAACCCGGCATGGACCCTTGTGGATGAGCGAAGAGGTCGTGTGCTGCGGGGTTCGCTGCTTCAATGATGCCGGCCGCTCCGACTATCAACAAAGCATCTGGAGAAGTGAGCCAAAGATCATTGGCCGAGACCGTTGCTGGTAGTGGAAGTACATCAGGGTTGCCGGACATGATCTAAGGGTAGGCCAAAGAGGGGACCGTTGCTTTGTCTTCCTAAACTGGAATCATGACCGATCATCAATGGGGTTTTCGTACACGAGCGTTACATGCTGGTGGTGGGCCAGACCCCACCACTGGGGCGCGAGCAGTACCGATTTATCAGTCCACCAGTTTTGTTTTTGAAGACACCGCCGATGCCGCTGATCTTTTTGCTCTTCAGAAGTACGGCACTATCTATTCGCGTATCTCTAACCCCACTACGGCGGCTTTTGAAGAACGCATGGCCAGCCTGGAGGGTGGGATTGGTGCGGTGGCTACCGCTAGTGGACAGGCCGCCGAGTTTCTTACCGCTGCTGCTTTAGCGGAAAATGGCGACAATTTGGTGACCTCGTCAAGCCTGTACGGCGGCACCCACACCATGTTTGATGTGACCTTGGGTCGGTTTGGTATTGAGGCCCGCTTTGTTGATGGTGACGATCCGGAAGCTTTTGCGGCACGAATAGATGACCGCACCCGATTCATGTATACCGAGGTCATCGGTAACCCTTCGGGGGCGGTGGCCGACCTGGCGGCTTTGGCCGACGTAGCTGGGGCCCATGGGTTGCCTTTGGTCGTTGATGCCACCTTTGCGACCCCTTATCTGTGCCGGCCTATGGAACACGGGGCCGACATTGTGTTGCATTCGGCTACTAAATTTATTGGCGGTCACGGCACCTCATTAGGCGGGGTAGTTTGCGAATCAGGTCGCTTCGACTGGGGGCAAGGCCGGTTTGCTCAAATGACCGAACCCAACCCGGGTTACAACGGTTTGCGTTTTTGGGAAAACTTTGGCGAGTACGCTTTTTGCACCAAACTTCGTGCCGAACAACTACGCGACATCGGGGCCTCGCTGTCGCCCTTTAATGCTTTTATGTTGTTGCAGGGTTTAGAAACCTTGCCGCAACGCATGGATGAACACGTGGCTAATGCGCAAAAAGTTGCGGAGTTTCTCGCTGCCCACCCGCAAGTTTCGTGGGTGGCTTACGCTGGTTTGCCCGATTCGCCTTACCACGAGTTGGCCCAGCGTTATTTGCCCAAAGGCCCGGGCGCTATCTTTACCTTCGGGGTTAAAGGCGGTCGAGCAGCAGGAGCGACCTTTATTGAAAGTCTCACCATGGTCAGCCACCTAGCCAATGTGGGCGACGCCCGCACCCTAGTTATTCACCCGGCGTCAACCACTCATCAGCAGTTGTCGGACGAAGACATGAAATCTGGTGGGGTCACCCCAGAAATGGTGCGACTTTCGGTGGGCCTCGAAGACGTGGACGATATTTTGTACGACCTCGGCCAAGCCTTAGAGAAGGCTGGCGCATGAGCGAACAACCGGAAATCCCCGGGTGGACGCCTCCCTCGGCGCAAAAACGTAAACAGATATTGTCATCGGTGCGGTCTATCGCCATGGTGGGGGTGTCGGCCAACCCGGCACGCCCCTCAAATTTTGTGGCCACCTACCTTTGTAGTTCTTCGGCCGATTTTGAGGTTTATTTCGTCAACCCCACGGTGGACGAAATCTTGGGCCAGCCCTGCGTGCCCTCTTTGGCTGACCTGCCGGTAACGCCCGACCTAGTGGATGTGTTTCGCAAACTCGACGACGTGCCTGCGGTGGCTGCGGAGGCGGTTGCGGTGGGTGCTCAAGTGTTGTGGACCCAGTTTGGTTTGTGGAGCCCGCCGGCGGCACAAATTGCTTTAGCGTCCGGCATGGAACTGGTTATGGACCATTGCTTAAAAATTGAGCACGCCCGGTTTGCCGGTGGGTTGCATCTTGCTGGCTTTGATACCGGGGTTATAGATTCCCGGCGTCGCCGTTAAGCCTCTTGAGGTTCGCAAATAATTAACGGAATATCTCGCTGGGTTTTGGTTTGATATTCGGCGTAGTCGGGCCATACGGCTACTGCAGCGGGCCACCGCTGAGCTTTTTCTTCTGGTGAAGCCACCCGAGCGGTGTAGGGAAACACTTCGTGGCGGTCTTGCACGGTGATGTTGGGGTCAGCTAGCAGGTTTTCGAACCACAACGGGTGCTCGTCGGCGCCCCCTTTGGAGGCCACCAAAAGATAATTGTCGCCGTCGTGTACGCGAATCAGGGGGGAGAGACGAGTCTTTCCGCTATGGCGGCCAGTGGTAGACAAGATCACACAGGGGGTGCCTTGCATATCAAAACCTTCGTCGTCGGGGGCGAGGTAGCGCTCTACATGGTCGGCTACCCATTCCCAGGTGCTGGGGGCATAGTTGGCGGGGGTCGGGTTGTTTGTCATGTCATGAACCTAGACCTTGGGTGAGCCAGAGTAAAGGTCGGCACATTTTGGGTGAAGACCTGCCGAGTTCCCCGCTACGCTGTCCCTGTTCCTGTTTCGGCGGGAAACAAGCATCGGTGCCCGAGCGGCCCAAGGGAACGGTCTGCAAAGCCGTAAAGTCGCGGGTTCAAATCCCGCCCGGTGCTCCATAATCTGGGCGGCTGTTTTGGCCGGGGCGCAAACCAGAAAGGGCTAGGTCATGAGCGACCTCACCGAAGAAAACCAAAAAGACGAGAGCAGTAGCCCGCCTTTGCCTCATACCCCTCCGTTGGGTATCAAAGCGGTGCATCCTGGCGATGAACCTCCGGGTTTAGTTTTGCCAGTTTCTCCTATGTCGAACCGCCCGTCGGTTAATTGGGCGGCTTCGTTGGTTGCTTCGCTAGGGGTAGTGCTGGCGGTGTTGGCGACGTTTCTTCCTTGGGTGGTGGCCCGCGGTGAGTTCACGGTTGAAGAGATCGGTTGGGACCAACCGGTAGATGCCTTGCTGGTGCTGTGTTTTGCTTTGCTGGCTGGGGGAGTGGCGGCGGCTCTTTGGACGGCGGCAAAAGGATGGATGGTTACGGCCATTTTGGTGGTGGCCGGGTTGGCGCATATCTCTATGGCCGTTATAAAGATTTTTGATGTAGCGAGTATGGAATCAACCAGCGGTTACCAGTTTTCGGTGGGTTTGGGCTTGCCATTGTTGGCCATTGGTGGGGCACTGCTGGTGTCGGCTGCCCTTTTGGATCGACGCTTCTGGCGCTGAACTTCGGCCGACCACTGCTACGCTTCGCAACCCGGGGCCATTAGCTCAGTTGGCTAGAGCACCTGCATGACTCGCAGGGGGTCGGGGGTTCAAATCCCTCATGGCCCACCACAATGACCAGCATTTTGCTGGTCATTTGTGCGTTGCGGCTGGTGTCTCTTAGCGCTCGTTTTTTTTGTCATACTGGGGCCATGGTGATGGCCTCAGATATTCCGACCGCTCATACTCCGCCGGGTGGGTACGGCCAAGATTTCCCAGCACCGATTCTTGCTTCATGTACCGAGCCCTTAAGCAAAGATGCCGTAGATTTACGCGGTACTTGGGAGGTTGTATCGATTCAAAGCAACGGAGAAATGATTATCGGTCACCCCTTGTTAGGAAACCTCCAACGGATTGAGCAGTGTGGGAACCGAGTGGTGATTTGTTCTTCGGGGGTTGTTCACGACATGGGTGCTGATGGAACCCTTGAAAACGGGGTGCATGACGTACAGGCAGCTGATTTCTCTACCGAAATCCGAGTAGTAGCAATCTTCGAAAATGGTGTGCATGTTTTGCGACCCGAAGGAATGCCGATCAAGGTTCGCCGATGGCTTGATGGTTCAGAGATGGTGTGGGAATACGGTCCAATGTTTACCGCTCGCCTAAAAAAGTTATAACGGTTACTAAATAACTCCGCCGGTATTAAGCGTCGGCCACCGTGGTGATGGCCGCGAAGTGCCAAGCCAACGGACGGAGGGTTTCCGTGCTTAGAACTCTTGAGGCTGTTGGTTGCGAGAATAGACATGAGGGGAAGAAAAAGATGGTGAGCTTTAATGTGGAACCCAAAAGGCCCGCACCTCGCCGGTGCGGGCCTTTGTTTAGGCAAATAGGGACTTAGCAGAGAATAAAAGGGTCATCGCAGGAGCCGTCGCCTGGATCCCAATAGTTGTTGTCGCCGACGCCTTCACAATATTCAGGGTCAAAGCGTCCTGAGGCACAGAGTGCTTCGGTGGCGGTTGTGCCTGCGGTTTTGTGGCCAATAATTTCGTCAGAGATGTAGTCGACGGCTTCACCGGCTTTGCGGACGATCAAGTCCCACCAGCTTTCGTCGCTGGAAGAGTCTGCTTGTACTTCTGGAGTTTCTTGTTCAACAACGGGCTTCCAAATGATCCAACTGTCGTCTTGGAGCGCAGAAGAGGTTGCTTCGTTTATCGAAGAAGTATTGATGGGGCTTTTATGGTTTTGTTCTTTCGGTGCTGCTGAAGCAACGCTGGTCATGCTGGCCATTAGGGCCAGAGTAAGCCCTGCGACTTGCAAGGTGCGTTTGAGTGACATGTATTTCTCCTTGGTTATGAACCGCCCTAGTGGGTGGCTTCACAGTGGAGAGAGAGATAGTCCCAATATCTAACACCCTCAAAAAATATCTCCCCGAAGTTCGTGACATGGGGTCAGACCCCATGTCACGAACTTCGGTGGTGGTTGGTCACATTGACGTAGGGAACGGCGCTTGGGGGGCTAGCGTTCTGAGGTGGCTACACGTAACGACATTCGAAACATCGCCGTCATCGCGCACGTTGATCATGGAAAAACAACTCTGGTAGATGCTCTACTACAACAAACTGGGGCCTTTAGCGACCATCAAAAGGTCACCGAACGGGTCATGGACTCCATGGACTTGGAGCGGGAAAAAGGCATCACCATTTTGGCTAAGAACGCCTCCATCTCTCATAAAGGGGTGAAGATCAACATCGTTGATACCCCCGGCCACGCTGATTTTGGTGGTGAGGTAGAGCGAGCTATGGCCATGGTTGACGGGGTCATGTTGCTGGTTGATTCCTCCGAGGGGCCTCGGCCGCAAACCCGCTTCGTGCTTCGTAAAGCGCTTGAGGCTCAACTGTCCCTCGTGGTGGTGGTCAACAAAATAGATCGCCCCGATGCTCGTATCGCAGAAGTCCTTGACGAAATCTACGAACTGTTCCTCGACCTCGACGCCACTGAAGAACAAATTGAATTCCCCATCGTGTACACCGAAGCACGCGCCGGCCAAGCCACTTTGGACCCAGCGGTGCATGGCACCGACTTGCAACCTTTGCTAGATGTGCTGGTCAACGACGTTCCGCCTCCGCAATATGACGAAGATCACCCCACGCAAGCTTTAGTCACCAACCTGGCCTCCTCGCCCTACGTGGGCCGCATCGCCATCTGTCGGGTAGCTCACGGCACCTTCAAAAAAGGTGCTGCCGTGGCCTGGTGCAAAGCAGACGGAACCATTGAGCCCGCCCGTATTGGTGGACTGACCATTACCGACGCTCTGCAGCAAACAGAAGTAGACGAAGTGGGCCCCGGAGAAATAATGGGTGTTTCGGGCATTGAAGGCATCACCATTGGTGAAACTTTGGCCGACATCGACGACCCTCGCCCCCTGCCGGTTATCACCGTTGATGAACCCACGCTCTCGATGGCCATCGGCATGAACAACTCGCCGCTAGCCGGAGCGGACGGCACCAAATTGACGGCTCGTCAAATTGGGTCTCGGTTGGAAACGGAACTCATTGGCAACGTGGCTATTCGGGTAAAACCAACCGAACGCCCCGACATGTGGGAAGTCCAAGGACGTGGCGAACTCCAATTAGCGGTGCTGGTAGAAACCATGCGCCGTGAGGGCTTCGAGTTAACCATTGGTAAACCTGCCGTGTTGACCCGAGAAATCGATGGCACCTTGCACGAACCCACCGAGCGGCTCACCGTTGACGTGCCCGAGGAACACATGGGGGCGGTCACCCAGTTGTTGGGCGAGCGCCGAGCCCGCATGCTGGACATGATCAACCACGGCACCGGTTGGGTGCGTTTGGAATACATCATCGCGGCCCGTGCCCTCATTGGTTTCCGTACTGAGTTCCTTACCGAAACTCGCGGTACCGGCCAACTTCACCATATTTTTGAAGGCTGGGAACCATGGCAAGGCGAGTTGCGTAGCCGAAAGTCCGGCAGCGTAGTAGCCGACCGCATTGGGCCAGTCACCCCTTACGCCATGGCCAACATTCAAGAGCGGTGCAGCCTTTTTGTGGGCCCCACCGAACAGGTTTACGCCGGCATGATTGTGGGCGAAAATCCTCGCCAGGAAGACATGGACATCAACATTTGTCGAGAGAAAAAGATGACCAACGTGCGGGCTTCTTCTTCTGATGACACGGTGCGCCTTACTCCGCCGCGGCGTTTGTCTCTCGAACAAGCTTTGGAGTTCATCGCCGACGACGAATGTGTTGAGGTAACTCCTGTCCATGTTCGTCTACGTAAAGTCAACTTGGATGCTGGTCAGCGTGCCCGGGAAACCAAAAGACTCAAAACCGCTCGGGACGGCGACTAACCTAAAGTTGCCGGTCTTGACTGGCCCCTTATGATGACCTCTTTCCGTTTTTTTCGCCTGGTGCTGATCAGCCTGCTGCTCGTTGTGGCCGGGTGCTCGTCTGGCTCGAACGCTCTTGGGGTCTCTGGATCGTTGTCGTCGTTGGCTGCTACTACCACGACTACCACGACTACCACGACTACCACGACTACCACGACTACCACGGTGGCGGAGGCAACAGCTTTGCGGAACATTTCAATAAAGCAGGAGCCTTTTACTTTAGAACAACTGGTCAACCGCTATTTTGCCGCCGAAGACCGGGCTTGGGCGTTGCAGGTTGTTTGGTGTGAGTCTCGCTCTGAACCAGACTCAATCGGTAACACCGACATCAACAAAGCAAGTGGCGCTTCGGGTTGGTTTCAGCATTTGCCTAAATTTTGGGAAGAACGCACTATTGCTGCGGGTATCCCGGGGGCCAATATTTTGGACCCGATAGCGCAAATGACCGTAGCCGCTTACCTGCTTTATGAAACGCCACAAGGCAGCGGGCATTGGTACCCCTCTGAGCATTGCTGGCGATAAACGTAAATCAGCGTTTAGGATAACGTTATGACCGTTGTTGAGATTGTTGGGTTGCATAAGGAGTACAAACGTTTCCGGCATGAACCCACTTTGGCTGTTGACGGGCTAGATCTCACGGTGGGTGAACCGGGCCAAGTGGTTGGTTTTTTGGGTCCTAATGGTTCAGGAAAAACCACCACCATTCGTTGCTTGCTGGGCTTGATTCGCCCCACGGCCGGCACGGTGCGGTTGCTGGGCCACGACATGCCGCATGGGGCCGCTGCTGCTTTGGATCGTGTCGGAGCTTTGGTAGAAAATCCTAAATTTTTTGAAGAGTTCACTGGTCAACGCAACTTGCGGCTCTTGGGGCGTATCCGGGGCATCAAGACCCAAGCTATTGAAGACATTTTGGCCCAAGTGGGTCTGGCTGATGCTGCCGACATGAAGGTCCGTAAATACAGCCTGGGGATGAAGCAACGCCTCGGGGTGGCCGCTACTTTGCTTAAAGACCCCGAGTTGCTGGTGCTTGACGAGCCGGCGAACGGTTTAGACCCGGCGGGCATTGTCGAAATGCGGCGCATGCTACGCGACTTGGCTGATGGCGGCAAAACCGTGTTTGTTTCTAGTCATCAACTGGGTGAGATTGAACAGGTTTGTGACGATTTAGTCATTATTGACCATGGCAAGGTGGTGGCTTCGGGGTCGGTGGGTCAGATTGTGGATGCTTCGGCCATGGAAACTTCGGTTATCACCATAGACGACCCCACCGCAGCCATTGAAGCGCTTGTTGCGGCCGGTTACGAAGCCCAGGCCAAAGCAAAAAATCAGGTAGTGGTAGAACCTGCCCCTGAGAATCCTGCCGATCTGACCAAAATATTAGCTGATGCGGGGCTTTACCTGCGGGGTTTGCGCTCCGAGGGGCGCAGTCTTGAAGAAGTGTTCTTGTCGTTGACCGAGGGCCGATCGGGGGATGTGCCCTCATGAACTTCTTTCGCCTACTGGGGAGCGAGTTTGAACGATTTCTAGCTCGACGCATGGCTCGAGCTTTGGTGCTAGTGGTCATGGGTATTGCGCTTATTGCTGGGGTTGCGGTCTTTTTAAATCATGAAGCAGAAAATTCCAGCGCTGTCCGTCCTGCCTATAACGAATCCTGTGTCGATGAAACGCTATATCAATTTTCTCAAGAGAATATAGGGGATCTCCCTCCCGAGTTTGCTGGCTTTGAAGACCTTTCGGAGAGCGAACAGCGTGACCTAATCGGCAATGCGTGGTGTCAAGATTATTACATCGAGGACCGCCGCTTCCACGCCACATTGCTGCTTGATGAAGGGCAGTACACCGACTGGTCTGAACAACGACCTGTTGTTGAACGGCACACCACCGGTGCCGGAGAGGGCTTGTACTGGGGGTTGCAAGGCATTTTGCCCACCATCGGTCTCATCATCGCTTTGCTTACCGGCGGCTTGGTGGGGGCGTCGTTCTTTGGTGCTGAATACCGCTTTGGCACCATAGAACAAGTGTTGCTTTGGGAGCCTCGTCGCCACCGGGTGATCTTGGCTAAGTATCTCACAGTGTTTTTTGGGTCGGCTCTGGTGGCCATGGTGGCCTCGCTGTCGGTGGTTGTCGCCTTATGGCCTTCCGCTCTTTGGCGAGGCACAACCGAAGCGGTTGATACTCGCTTTTGGATTGATCTCATTTCGGTTACCGGGCGTATTGGGATAGCCGCTGGTTTGTTGGGGCTGATCGCCGGTACGGTGGCTATCGTCACCCGCCACACTGCCGGAGCGGTGATGGCCATGCTGGGCTACAACATCATTGGCGGTATTCTCATTGACCTCTGGTTGAGGTGGCTGCGGCCTTGGGACCCCTTCTTTAATCTTGCTTCATTTATCGGCGAAGGGGACACCTTTAAATGGAAGGATGTTGGGCGCTATCACGAACAAGTTTTTGCCAACACGTACCTTGCTGCAGGGCTTATTGGCTTAGTGTTCGCTCTCGGGTGCGTGGCGCTAGGGACCACTATTTTCCGCCGTCGAGATGTCTCTTAACCTGTTGTGAAAAACCCTGGCGTGCTTTTTCTTTGTGTGCATAATGCTGGCCGTTCTCAAATGGGAGCAGGGTGGATGCGCCACCTTGGTGGCGACCAGGTGCGAGTGTTTTCGGCTGGGTCGGCTCCGGCGAGCCAACTCAACCCAGCGGCCGTAGAGGTCATGGCTGAAGAAGGTATCGATATTGCCGCTGCGCAACCGCAGCGCTGGACCGAAGCGTTGCTACAAGAGGTAGAGGTGGTGGTCTCGATGGGGTGTGGAGATGCTTGCCCGGTGTACCCCGGTAAACGTTATGTGGATTGGCCGCTAGACGACCCGGCTGGGCAGGGCCTTGACATGGTGCGCAAGGTAAGGGATCAAATTAAAACTAATGTTCTCACTCTTCTCGACGAACTCAAGGCAGAGGCCGTTTGATGGCTCGCTACGAAACAGAGTTTTTTTCGGTAGATGATGATCAGCAACAACTTGAAACGGCCATTGCGGAACTAGTGGCCGTTGGTGACGGGTGGATCAACCTTGAGCCCAAAGTAGACGAAGACAGCCGAGTAGAGGTGTCGGGTTTTTTTGCCTGGTTTTCGGCTCGCGGCCCCCGGGTGCCGGTAGGTACTTTTGTGGCTGGCAATGATCGAGATGCTGCCTCGGTGGGGCTGGCTCATGGTTCAGGTCGCGGCGCTGGTGATCGGCTCGCGGACCTTGGGGTGCAAGCCCCTAGCGGTTGGTCACCTCGCCAAGATCACGCTAAGCATGGCCTGGTGTGGCAGGTGCTCCCGCAAAAGGTGGATGCCGCAGCGGTAGCCGAGATTTTACTTAAAGGAACAACCGCTCTTGCTTCGGTTCCGACCATCGGCGGGTGGGTGGTCACCGTGCACCGCCCGGTCTAAGGGGTTAACTTTCAGCGATGGCCTGTTTTATGAGGCCGATGATTGCTGCGGATTCTGCTTGGTAGGCCACCGAACAATTGGGTGTTTGGTCTGAACCGTTGCCTCGTTCGTCGACCTGGGTCATTCCTCGAGTGTGGGTACCAGTGGTTTCTACATTGACGGCTCGTGGGGAAAAGGTAAAAAGCTCTGGGTGGGTAACGGCGAGCACTGCACAGGGGTCGTGCATGGCACCTGTTTCGGCTTGCAGGTGGTTGCGGTAAAAGTCGGCGTAAAACTCCAACAGATGAGTCATGGCCGCTCCGACTGGGGAGTCAACGGCTCGGCAAAAGCTTATTTCTGGAGCACCAACTTGTACCTGGTGGGTGAGGTTGAGGCCGATCATGGTTAGTGGGCTGTCGCTTTGGAACACTATTTCTGCCGCTTCTGGGTCGGCATAAATATTGAACTCTGCTCCAGCGGTTACGTTACCGAGTCCTTGGGTGCTGCCTCCCATCAAGGTGATTGAGGCCACTCGGTGGGCGAGACTTGGGTCGGCTTTCAGCGCTAAAGCGATGTTGGTGAGTGGGCCGATGGGCACTAAGTGAAGGCCCTCTTCGCTTCGGGTGGATTCCACTAAATACTCGATGGCATTTTCGGAGTCCGGGCCGCTGGTGGGCTCAGGGAGGTCAATGCCGCCTAGCCCGTCGACACCGTGTACATGGTCGGCAAATACGGGTGTGCCTTTAAGTGGGCCTTCTGCTCCAGTATGAACTGGCACTTTAAGCCCTAATAAATCTCGCAAACGTAAAGCATTGTTGGTGGTGCAAGCCAAACTGACATTGCCGGCTACCGTGGTGATGCCTACAAGGTCAGCCCACCGGGCGGCCGCCACGACGGCAAAGGCATCATCTACTCCTGGGTCGCAGTCCAAAATGATACGGGGGCGGTTGTTCATGCAGAGAACCTAGCCAGAAACCGATGGTAAAGAACGGTTGGGATCGGTGTTGGTTGGGTCACTCTGTTGGGGTGGCAACTGACAGCCCTAGGGGCAAGTTAGTTTGCGAGGCCGCCGTCTACGTGATGCAACCGTTTTACGGCGCCTACCAGCACCTTGCGGGCAATACGCGGGTTTTCATCAAGCAGAGTCAAAAATTCACGACGGTTTAGTGCTTCAAGCACCATGTCGGTGTCGGCGGTAACGGTAGCCATGCGAGGCACTCCAGCAATAATGCTGAGTTCACCGAAAAAATCGCCAGGGCTCAAGGTGGCCAACAATTTTCCTTTACGGCGCACCGTGGCTTGACCTTCCAAAATGATCATGAACTCACGGCCGGGTTCGCCCTCTCGAGTGAGTAGACGCCCTTCTTTTACGTTAACGGCCGCCATAAGCCGACACATGGAACGCAGCTCTGCTTTAGAAAGAGCAGAGAAAACTTGAATATCGGAAAGAGTAGTAGGGGTGTTTTTTTTCGTCATGGGGCTCCAAATTGTTGCTCGCCCATTGTGGTAAAAGTGGGAAGAAAAAAGAGGTGAAAGTGACGGGAAACACGTGTGTCGTGTGGCTCGGTTAACGAGTGCGTTGACGAAATAGACCCTCTTGAACCACCGTGGCGACATGAACGCCCTCCGGGCTAAAGACCTCGCCGGTAGCGAGTCCCCGCCCGCCGGTCAGTCCATGAGAACGGAAATCGTAAAGAAGCCACCGATCAGCTTTAGCCGGCCGATGAAACCAAATGGAATGATCCAAACTGGCGCCGATAAATAAATCGTGATAGTCGGTGTCGCTATCACGAATTTCCGTTATGCGAGGATGCGAACTCCCAATAGCGCTCATGGGCAAATCATCAGAGGCAAAAGCAAGTGCACAGCATTGCAAAACCCGGTCATCGCCGCAGTCGCCTAATACCCGCATCCACGCAGCAACCCGGCCTTTGCGTTGGACAGGGAGGCGTCGATCTACTACGACCCATTCGTCTTCGTCGGCTCCACTTCCCGCTTCTCCAACATCATCGGGTAGTTGCGACTCTTGGACATCGGCTTGGTCTTCGTCTATTTGGAACGAACAAGACAGATTGAAAATAGCACCATCTGATTGGCGAGCCACCACACGGCGAGTAACGAACGAACGACCGTTACGAATACGGTCCACTTCGTAACGAATGGGTTCGCTGCTTACCCCGCCGCGAATAAAATATGCATGCAAAGAATGCACGTGGTGATCGTCGTCCACGGTGAGCGCAGCGGCCCGCAAAGCCTGTGCCACCACCTGGCCGCCAAAAACCCGGCCCCACGGGTATTCCGGGCTAGTTCCCACGTAGACATCTGGGCCATGAGGCTCTAAATGCATGAGTTCCACGAAGGGAGGCATTTCGAATTTCGGTGGAGAGGATTGTTCAGTCATGAAGCACCATGGCGGCGTGAAGAGCCACGCCATTTACTAAGGCGTCTTCGTTGAGACGCATACGGTTGGAATGGCACGGAGCAGCGGTCAGACAGTCGGCAATATCTGTGGGGCAAACACCGAGAAAAGCCATCACCCCCGGGACCTCTTGCAACACATAAGAAAAGTCTTCGCCGCCCATCATGGGGGAAGGCAAAGAGAGAAACTTTCGGTCACCCAACGTTTGGGTGCAAACCTCGGCAAAACGGTCTGCCTCCGGCGCATGGTTTACCGTCACGGGGTAACCGGTGGTGAGCGTCACCTGAGCGGTGCAATTGTGGGCCAAGGCGATTTGCGTACACACCCGTTCGATGGCCGCCCGAATAGTGCTGCGGGTTTTTTCTGAAATGCAACGAACGGTGCCTTCAAAAAAAGCGCTCTCCGGAATCACATTGCTGGTAGTGCCCGCTTCGATATGGGTGACGCTGACCAACGCGGGGTCAAAAGCGTTTATCTCACGAGTCACTGCGGTTTGCAAAGCAGTCACCATGGCCGCCAACGCTGGGATGGGGTCCACGCAAAGATAAGGAGTAGAAGCATGGCCACCCTTGCCGGTCACCGTCACCTCAAGTTCGTCAGTAGAGGCCATCAGGGTGCCGGGTCGACAAGCGGCATAGCCAGTCGGAATATTCGGCGTGATATGTAAAGCGAAAGCCCGGTCAACGCCGTCGAGTACCCCTTCGTTGATCATGACCGGTGCCCCGCCGCCCCCCTCTTCGCCGGGCTGAAACATGAAGCGCACCCGGCCTTTAAGATCTTGGCGGCGGTCGGCCAACAAACGAGCGGCCCCCACCAGCATGGCGGTGTGGGCGTCATGGCCACAAGCATGGGCCCGGCCGGCTTCGGTAGAACAAAAAGCTTCGTCGGTGTCTTCAGTCATCGGCAAGGCGTCGGTATCGGCTCGCAACAATACGGTGGGGCCATCGTGTTCGCCTTCTAACTCAGCGACAACCGAAGTCAACCCGGTGCCGGTAGAAACCGTTAAAGGCAACCCAGCGAGGGCTTCAACAATTTTTTGTTGAGTGCGGGGGTTTTCTAGCCCCAACTCTGGGTGCTGATGCAGGTCGCGTCGCAAAGCGATCACCTGGTCGGCTACTTCCGCAGCACCTTCGAGAAGTTCATTCATGGCTTCATCATGGCCGAAAAAAAGCCGCTTGCCATGGTTGGCGGCGTTAACCGACAGTTATTTTGGTGACAACCCCGTCAACAATGTCAGCGTTTACTCGGTCTTGTCGATAATCCGCAGTGACGGGGTAGGCCTCACCATCACGAGAAACCACCCGAAAGACGTAATCCGCAGATTCTGTAGTCTCTTTTGCTTGGTCCTCAGCCATTCCAACTAAATCTGTCCAAGTAAAACCAGCAACGGGTTCCAACAAAATGATGGTGCCGTCGTCTGCCGTGAGTTGGGTGAGAAGGTCGCCGCCACCCGAAACGGTTAGGGGTGAAGAAGCTAATGCTTCAAGAAAGGCAAACCAGTCGGAATTCTCCTCACAAGCCATTTCAGTTATCGCCCAATCGGCAACAACAATGGTTTCGGTATCTGTGCCCCAAACCCACTGGCCTCCGTAACCGTTGCAGCCTGCGTTTCCGCCGAATTTTTGGTCAGGGTCAAAGGTAAGCGTTACTTCGTTGGGAGGTGGAGTAACTGCGTCAAGATTTTGTAGGCCAGCCACCAACCAGTCGGAACCGACAAGCGGATGCGTAGCCACAGTAGTAGGCGGGGCCGAAGAAGAAGGAAGCAACGTGGGCGGTGTCGCAAAGTCGGCACCGGTAGAGCATGCGGCAAAAACCAAAAGGGAGCTAAGCAAAATGGTGAATGGTTTGGGGAACATGGGATCCTTTATAGAGGGAACAGACACTAATAAGACGTCGGCAAGTGCCGGGTTGGTTCCCGAGAAAAGAAAAAAGGCATGATGTTGTTATGCGAGCAGCAGTAATCACCCAACACGGCGAACCCGAAGTTCTAGAAATCCAAGACATTCCCGCCCCGCAGCCCGGGCCGGAGGAGGTACTGGTGGACGTTGCGGCGAGTGCCCTCAACCGAGCAGACCTTTTGCAACGCATGGGCCTTTACCCCGGGCCACCGGCCGACTTTGACGTACCGGGCCTGGAGTTTTCTGGCCTAGTGGCCGCTTTGGGCTCTCAAACAACCCGCTGGGCAATTGGTGACCGAGTTATGGGCATCACCAGTGGGGCGGCCCATGCTGAACAACTGGTCACCCACCAAGACCTGGCTATGGAAGTGCCACCCGAAATGAGCCTGCTAACGGCCGGCGCATTGCCCGAAGTATTCATTACCGCATGGGATGCTTTGGTCTTACAAGGAGGGCTACAAGCCGGGCAAACCGCATTGGTGCACGCCGGGGCCTCGGGGGTAGGTACGGCGGCTATCCAAATTTGCCGGTACCTGGGCGCCAAAGTGGTAGTGACCGCTTCGGGACCCAAAGTCGGTCGCTGCACCGAATTAGGTGCCGACCTGGCCATTGATTACACCAGCCAAGACTGGGTGGCCGAAGTCAAAGCATTTACCGAGGGCCAAGGGGCCAACGTGGTGCTTGACGTTATCGGCGGAGACTACCTCGAAAAAAATGTGCGCTCCTTGGCCACCAAAGGAACCATTGTTCAAGTCGGGGTCATGGGCGGCGGTAAAGCCACCTTTTCTTTAGGGATGTTGCTGCCCAAACGAGCCACCCTGCGGGGCACCGTATTGCGGGGGCGCTCAACAGAAGAAAAAATAGCAGTCAGCCAAGCGTTCTCAGAGCAAATACTGCCCGGTTTCATCAACGGAGCATTAGAAGTAGTGGTGGACCGGCGATTCAGCCTTGACGACATTGCCCAAGCGCACCACTACATGGCCAGCAACGCCAGCGTAGGAAAAATAATTCTAGAAATATCACCCGAAGGTGTTAACTAGCCAGCGGTAAAGCCAGGAACATCACGAGCGGCGGGCCCGGTGTAAATTTGCCGAGGACGGGCAATGCGCGACTCTTGTTGCAACATTTCGTCCCAATGAGTGAGCCAACCGGGGGTGCGCCCGATGGTGAAAAGTACAGTGAACATTTCTACTGGGAAGCCCATGGACTGGTAGATGAGACCCGAGTAGAAGTCCACGTTGGGGTACAAACTACGGCTAACAAAATAGTCGTCGGCTAAAGCCACTTCTTCGAGTTTGAGGGCAATGTCTAAGAGTGGGTTTTTGCCCGTTACTTCAAATACTTGGTGGGCGGTTTCTTTAACAATGACTGCTCGGGGGTCAAAGTTTTTGTACACCCGGTGGCCGAAGCCCATTAAACGGCCTTCGCCTGCTTTGACCGATTTGATGAAATCGTCTACCTGGTCGAAAGACCCAATATCTTCGAGCATGCGCAACACCGCCTCGTTGGCGCCGCCATGGCGGGGGCCATAAAGCGCCGAAGCGGCCGAAGCCACGGTGACGTAAGGGTCGGCGTGAGAGCTACCCACTACCCGAGCCGCTGTAGTGGAACAATTTTGTTCATGGTCGGCATGAAGCACAAACAACAAGTCCATAGCATCACGCAAAACCGGGTCAACGTCATAACTGCCGTCGGGGTTGCAGAACATCATGGTCAAAAAGTTGCTGGTGTAATCCAAATCTGGATCCGGCTGCACATAGGGGGCGCCGATGCTCTTGCGGTAAGCGCTGGCCGCCAGGGTGGGCATTTTGGCAATAAGGCGCAGCATCTGGGTGCGACGTACTTCGGGGTCACCGATGTTTTTGCCTTCGGGGAAGAAGGTAGACAAAGCAGCAATGGCTGAAATTAAGACCCCCATGGCGTGTGCGTCGTCGCGGAAACCTTCCAAGATGCGTTTGTGGAAGTTTT